>OGKM01000021.1_pt1 | contig 140776 bp, 146 predicted proteins | sample 1572501 | NCBI WGS metagenome assembly OGKM01 (sample SAMEA2582154, study PRJEB24529) | metagenome | biome: Human gut stool | place: China | collected 2011
ATAGTTTACATGCAACAGCCAGAAATTTCGATACACCCTCTTATTGGACGCTTACTTTTTATCTGCGTTTTTGGTCATCATAAAAAACACCGCCCTTCTGATATTTATTATATCAGAAAAGCGGCTCCAACAATAGCAAAACCCTGCAAAAGCAGGGCTTTGTCTACAGTCTGAAGCGAGGAGTTGATCCTCGTTTTCTTTTTACAGAAATGTAGTAAAAAAGGACGAAATGAAGAGCTTGTTAAGCGGTTCATTTCGTCCCTGTTTGTTTTATGAAATCTTATTTCTCCAGATCTTTTCCTGTCAGCATCTTATATGCCTGAAGGTATTTCTCAATTGTCTTATCTACAATTTCCTGTGGAAGTGTCCAGTCGTTGTCAGGATTTGCTTTCAGCCAGTCACGGGCGAACTGTTTGTCAAAAGATGGCTGTCCATGTCCGGCTTCATAACCGTCAGCAGGCCAGAAACGGGAACTGTCAGGAGTGAGCATCTCATCTCCGATTACCATATTTCCATTTTCATCAAGTCCGAACTCAAATTTTGTATCTGCAATAATGATACCTTTGCTCAGTGCATATTCGGCACATTTCTTATAGAGAGCAATTGTGTTGTCGCGAAGTTTCTCAGCGAGTTCACGTCCTCTTCCAGGATAATATTTTTCAAGGTGATCAACGCTCTGCTCGAATGAAATGTTCTCATCGTGATCTCCGATTTCAGCCTTTGTGGAAGGTGTATAGATTGGTTCAGGAAGTTTGTCAGATTCCTTTAATCCTTCCGGAAGTGTGATTCCACAAACAGTTCCGTTTTCTTTATAGCTTTCCCAGCCACTTCCTGTGATATAACCACGAACGATACACTCGATCGGAAGCATTTCGAGTTTCTTACACATCATAGATTTTCCATCATATTTCTCCTGCTGGAAGAACTCCGGCATATCTTTCACATCAACAGAGAGCATGTGGTTAGGAAGAATGTCTTCTGTCAGATCAAACCAGAATTTGGACATCTGAGTCAGGACAGTTCCTTTCTTTGTAACTTCATTGTTGAGAATCACGTCAAAGCAGCTGATGCGGTCTGTAGCAACCATGATTAAGCTGTCTCCATTATCATAAATTTCACGAACTTTACCTTCTTTGATTGGTTTTAATTCCTGCATTTTTTCACCTCATAGAATTTTCTTAGAATTTACAACGTAACCGTACACTTTTTAGGGGAAACTGTCAAGCGGGGGGAAAACGTGTCTGGAGAGGTATGAAAAATCTTTGAAGAAAGAAAATTGTGGATAATTGTGTTTTTTGTATAAAAATAACAGGAAAATATAGAGTTGGATTGTTTAATACGTTGAGCAAAAAGTGAAAAAAACAGAATGTTTTTGAGGTATCATAAACAAATCAGATATTATTTAATAAGAAATTATTATAGCAGAAAAAGCAGTCACACAGAGGTTGGAAGAGAATAGTAAAAAAGAAATATTGACATCTATGACATATTGTAATTACGATAAATTTTATATATAATTTTCGATTGTCCGCATAAACACTATACTTTCAAGCAATTTGAAGTATAGAAAATTATTCAATTTACCACGAATTTACCACGATTGAATGAGCCTTGATATGACAATAAAATAGCACTAAAAAGACACCCTTAACACCTAAGCGGTGTCTTTTGTTAAAAAGCAGTCAATCCTAAGACTAACTGCTTTGTGTGTATGGATATGAAGTTGTCAAACTGGAATTTCATGAATTATCGCTTGCCTTAAACTTGCTGACACAAATCATTTAGTTTCCAATCCACTCAAATAGAATTGATATAACAAATACACCAGAGAAAATATACCAATTAACAAATACGCCACATTTTCTTTTAAAGATACTAGATAAGATGAGAATACAACAAAGCCAATAACCTTGATTACCGCTTTAATTTTGCGATTTTCAATCTTATCAATTTTACAACAGATAAAACGTACTCCAATAACCATAGGAGAAAATAAGATTGCAATCAAAATTAATATAATATTTTGCTTATTAAAAATAAGCTTTGATAACTGTTTTTTCTCATTATCCTTGATGTCCAAATACTGGTATAGCAATATAAGAGAGGCTTGGTCAGGAACACTTTTTCCCAATTCCCATTTCGAAATTGTCTGTCGCGTAACAAAGACAACATCAGCCAGTTGTTGTTGGGTTAAGCCCTTTTCAATTCTGGCTAATTTAATCAAATCTGATATTTCCATAGTTGTACTCCATTTATTATCTGTTTTTAATAGTGTCGCATAATGTTATTGCTAAACAAGCAACTATTACAAGAAAACTCATCTGATGTTTAATAACAACGAAAAATAGGCTAATTGCCAATAGCATACCGATAAAAGCAATCATACTATACTTGTATATCCTAGGATGTTTTTGGGATAATGCATTCGATATTTTTACAATTACCGCTATCATAGGAATAATTAATACCCCCATAACACCAAATAAAATCCCAGTTGCAACAACACTCATTTTGTTTTTCTTTAATTCCTTCAACATAAAAAGAACCTCCTTTGTTTTTGATACTTTGATATTAAAATAGAATTCTTTTTATGTCACGCAACGCTTGTGAAAACAGGCGCAACGGTAACGATTTTCATTCTGGTCATCGAAAGCAAAATGTAAATTTCCCAATCGAGAATTTCTTATCCATTTATACTGCCCAGACTGCTTTTCCCTACATTGTTTCTTTTTTTCCATGATACTGTACTTGTTCATCGGCTCTGCGTCTTGTGCGTCCGGCTCTGTGATGATTTATTTTTTCTTCCCTATAAACTGGAAGTTTCGCATTCTTTCAAGTAACGACTTTATGATTACTCACTACATATTTCGTGCATTTTTTCTCGTCATCCGTCTTTCTTTTATCTTTGTAAGAATACCAGATAAATACATAGCAATAACAATCAGAATCCCAAAGTTTAACCCTAATCCGCAACCCGCAATATTTTCGTATATGCTGTTAGGTGTATCTAATCCCAATGCCTCAATCGTTACAAATGCTAACATTCCTATAAATGCAATAATTGTTAAGAAAAATAGTCTTTTTCTTATAGTCTTGTTTATAGTTTCTGTGTAATCTGATAACTTTAATGCTGTTTTTTTCACTTCTTCATTCATTTTCTCACTTTTCCTTTCTCCATCGATAATTTCAGAAATACTTACATCATAAAACTCTGCAATTTCTACTAAAAGGCTAATATCTGGCATATTTATACCTGTTTCCCATCGAGATACGCTTCTTCCAGACACGCCTAATTGTTCTTGGGTAAGATTTTGTTCTTTACGAAGCTCTTTTAGAAAACTCCCAACTTTTTGCTGTTCTATTCGCTTCCTCCTTTCATCGATAGATTAGCTCATTTCATCTGTAAACAACACGACATAAAGTGAGAAATGCCGTATTTATAAGGATTAGACATATATGTCTAGTTTATTTCAATTAAGAAAATTCAAATTTGTCGCTTTCTTCATATCCACATTATAACAGTTCCATATATCCGCCACAATAAAAATCAGCATACCCTTAGCATTTTTCTATGGAACAAAAATGCACACTTTTTCTTTCTTCCTCTTGATTACCCCACAACAGAAAAGAAAAAGCTTTTTCTTTGCTGTATCTTCCATGCAAGAGGAAATTAAAGACCTCTGTTCCATTTCGCCTTTAGATAATCTTCATAATCTCCCTCATTAAAATCTAATTGTGGCGAAGTGTCGGGAATGTTGTTTCTGTTGTCTATATCTGCAAGCTGACGGAATATCCAATCATCATAAGGGTCATGGTATTTATACTCTTTGGGCTGTTCTCTGTATCGGTCTAACCCTCGCATTTCCTTATGTACTTTTATCATTCGTTCCAGTTTTTGACGTTGTATCAACTGCTTGATTTCCATAAGTTCTTCCAACTCCGTAACCTCATTGGTAATGTAGTTATGGATATACTGTATGAGTTTATATGCCTTGTAAAATCTGCATTCTTTTTCATCATTGAAAAACTCATTTTCAGACAGATAATCTAAGGAAACATTAAAGTCTTGTTCCCGTTTGATAATATCCATGATATAGGGCTCGGTGTGGTCGATATACTTCCATTCTCCCGACAATAATTCATTGGGTGTTACTCCCAACACGTCCATTATCTTCTCTAACGTATCAAAGGTAGGATAATTCACGCCACGTTCAATCTTGGAAAGGCTCTGCATATTGATACCGATTTTGTCTGCCAGTTCCTGTTGTTTCATTCCTCTGTGTTTTCTTATGGTCTGTATGTTCTCTCCCAAAAAACTCATTTTCTTTATATAACGTTCCATAACTTAGTATAGCTTCTCCTTTCCCGTCTTTTACGTTCCTTTATAAGCCTATCATACTTATTTTGTTGTAAAAAGTCAAGAAAAATATCTTGACAAGTAATTCTAATGGAGTTATTATCGTGGTAGATTGAGTGATTAAGCACGCTAGGGTCAATCACACGCTTTAGTAAGCGTAGGAAAGATGTATTTTCATTTTGATAGCATGAATAAGCATGGACTATCAGACCGAAAATAAGGTTTCTGACTGGGGCTGTTCCGTTTAGCCACGAGCCTTACAAGGCTCGTGAGCGTCAAGAACGGATCAGACACAGGAAGAAAGGGAACGCCTTTAGGCGTTTATAAAGGGCGTATATGTAACACCGCCCTGCGTATACATGTCATAGTACCTAGAAACTGTGATAAATAAAGGAAAAAACACGATTTTTACCCCGCAAAAAAACGGGGCATACGAAAGGAGAAATGCACTATAACTACACACAAAAATTTATCCGTTAAGATTGATTACATCAGCATTGTATTTGATACTACAACCGCAGAAGATATCATCATGCACATTTTAGGTTTACCGACTGACATTTTCAATGTTTATCCAGCAACGATAAAATTCAAGACTTATCAAGCACGCTGGCAGATTGGAGATATTTATGTATCGGGGGACGCAAGAAAGACAGAGGACAACCCACAGGGGCTAGGCTGTTATCTTGTTATGACTGGCAGAGGTTGTGATGATATTTTCCGTATTCTCGACAGTAGGAATTATACCTTTGGGGATATGTTCCGACGTTGCGAGCGAAGATACGGACTGGATAATTTCCATTTCACAAGACTTGATATTGCCATTGACGATAAGAACGAAAAGCCATTCTTTACCATTGAGCAGATAAAGAAGAAATGCGAAAAAGAGGAATTTATCTCAAACAGTGAGGGTTATAAGTTTGACGAAAGCAAGTTTGATGATTTCGACACCGCAAAGACTGTCTATATCGGAGCTGGAAAATCGGGATTGTCCTACCGCTTTTATGACAAGGATAAGGAAGTCTGTTCCAAGTATAATAAGTCGCTTGATGAAGTGGGGAGCTGGAAACGGACAGAAATGCAACTGCGTGACGAAAAGGCTCATGCCTTTGCCATGACATTCAAGGACAGACCGCTGGAACTTGGGGAACTGGCTTTCGGACTGCTGGCAAACAACCTGCGCTTTGTCGTGCCAAACAGAAATGAAAGCAATAAGAGCAGATGGAAAACGTGTCGGTTTTGGGAACGCTTTTTAGGGGCTGTGGAAGTCTTGAAACTGCAAGTACCAAAACAGCATAATTCCCTTGAAGAAACACAGCAATGGCTCACAGAGGGTGGCGTGATTTCAGCGGTCAAAAGTTTTTACTTCTTGGAAGAACATGACGCATTAGGTGGACTGGAAAAAGTGGGAACTATGCTGGATAAGGCAAGATACAGCAACTCCCTTTCCAGTAAACTAACTGCTCATTTACAGAGGATTGACCGCACCGACCTTATCCCCTATATCCAGTATGACACGAAACATGGGAAAGGGGGTATCTGATGAACAGCAACGATATTCCCGTATGGGAAAAATACACCCTTACCATTGAAGAAGCGTCAAAGTATTTCCGTATCGGAGAAAACAAGTTAAGACGCTTGGCAGAGGAAAACAAGGACGCTGGCTGGCTCATTATGAATGGCAACCGCATACAGATTAAACGCCGACAGTTTGAACAGGTCATTGATAAATTGGACGCTATCTAGTGCAAATGAGCCTTGTATGTGTTATGATGAAAACAAGTCATATCAAGGCTCTTTCCAACAAGGAAAGGAGCAGACACCATGAAAGAAAAAAGACGGGATAGCAAAGGACGTATCCTGCATACTGGAGAGAGCCAACGAACAGACGGGGAATACTTATATAAATATGTGGACGCATTTGGAAACACAAAATATGTGTATGCTTGGAGATTGACACCCACAGACCCGACACCAAAGGGAAAACGGGAAAAACCCTCACTTCGTGAACTGGAACAGCAGATAAGACGGGATATTGAGGACGGTATCGACAGCACAGGCAAGAAAATGACGCTTTGCCAACTCTACGCCAAACAGAACGCACAGAGGGCAAATGTGAAGAAAAGCACACAGAAACAGCGGGAACAGCTCATGCGGTTATTGAAAGAGGACAAGTTAGGTGCTAGGAGCATTGATACGATAAAACCCTCTGACGCTAAAGAATGGGCATTACGCATGAAAGACAAAGGCTTTTCCTATAACACCATTAACAACTATAAACGCTCGTTAAAAGCGTCATTCTATATCGCCATACAAGACGATTGTGTAAGGAAAAACCCTTTTGATTTCAAGTTAAGTGAAGTCCTAGAAAATGATACCAAAGAGAAAGCCGCATTGACAGAGGAACAGGAACAAGCCCTACTCTCATTCATCAAGACGGACAATGTGTATCACAAGTATTATGATGATGTGCTGATACTGTTAAAGACAGGACTTCGTATCTCGGAACTGTGCGGACTGACAATTATGGACGTTGATTTTATCCATGAGGTTGTAGTTATCGACCACCAGTTACTAAAGAGCAAGGAACAGGGCTATTACATTGAAACGCCTAAGACAAAAAGCGGAACAAGGCAAGTGCCATTAAGCAGAGAAACGATACAAGCATTTCAACGGGTTATGAAGAAACGCCCAAAGGCAGAACCGTTTATGATAGACGGACGGGGCAACTTTCTATTTGTCAATCAGAAAGGCAAGCCAAAAGTTGCGATTGATTACAATATGCTTTTTGTCCGTATGGTAAAGAAATACAACAAGCAACACAAGGACAATCCCTTGCCACATATCACACCGCATACGCTACGCCATACATTCTGCACAAGATTGGCAAGTAAGAACATGAACCCAAAAGATTTACAGTATATCATGGGACATTCAAATATCAGTATCACAATGAACTGGTATGCTCATGCGTCCATAGATACCGCAAAATCAGAGGTTCAGCGTCTAATCGCATAAGAAGTATTTACCACGATTTTAACCATGCTTGATAGCGAAAATATAAGAAGATAGACCTAGATATGTGAGGTTTACCACAAAAGCAAAATGCCCGTAGAGCCTATAAAATAAGGCTTTGCGGACATTTAAGAAGATATAAAAAGATAGTCAAAAAGACATATATAATTTAAATTAAATTAGTATGTCTATTTACATATAGAAGAAACGAGGGAATAGAATGATGCAGAATCATAATCAACAGAAAAAAATTGCGCTGATCAATGACTTTACAGGCTTTGGCAGATGCTCAATTGCGGTACAGATGCCGATTATTTCAATGCTGAAAGTTCAGTGCTGTGCAGTACCTACCTCGATTTTTTCAAATCATACTGCATATGAGGATTATTATTTTACAGATTATACATCAAATATGGAAGCATATATTGAACAATGGAAGAATCTGGATCTGAAGTTTGAAGGAATTTGTACCGGTTTTTTGGGGTCAGCAGAACAGATTCGGATCGTCAGTGAGTTTATCCAGTATTTTAGAGACGAGAATACAGTGGCTGTGATCGACCCGGTGATGGGAGATAATGGTGAGGCATATTCGACCTATACGGAAGAAATGTGCAGACAGATGATTCGATTGGTCCGCTATGCGGATGTAGTTGTTCCAAATGTGACAGAGGCATGTATCCTGACAGGAACGCCGTATAAGGAACAGTGGACAACGAGAGAGCTGGCAAAGATGGCAGAACAGATTGTGCAGATCGGACCAGAAAAAGTCGTGATTACAGGAATTCCACAGAAGACGTATGTATCCAACTTGTGTTACGAAAAAGGTAAAGGATACGAGATGATCCGCACGCATAAAGTAGGACATTCCAGATGTGGTACAGGAGATATTTTCTCAGCAATTATTGCAGCAGATGCGGTCAATGGAGTGGAATTTACAAAATCTGTCCGAAAAGCATCCGCATTTATAAAGAAGTGTATTCAAAAGTCTATTGAAATGGAAATTCCGTTGACGGATGGAGTCTGTTTTGAAGAATTGATGGGACTATTGAAATAAAAGAAAATTAAGGAGTAAACAAAAATGAATTTAGAAGAATGTTATGAAGCAATGGATAGTGACTATGATGATGTGATGAGAAGGCTTGGAAGTGAAACACTGGTCCGTAAATTTGTATTGAAGTTTTTGGATGATACAAGTTTCCAGGGATTAAAAGAAGGACTTGAAAATCAGGATGCAGAACTCGCATTCCGAAGTGCACATACATTGAAAGGCGTGTGTATGAATCTTGGATTTACAAAGTTATTTGAAGTTAGTTCTGCATTAACAGAAGAGCTTCGAGACAAAGAAATCAAAGAAAACAGCACAGAGATGTTTGAAGCAGTAGAACGAGAATATACCAGAACAATAGAAGCAATTAAAGGATTATGTTAAGAATCTTCCAATCATGAGCTGGCATCACGTGAGTGAACAGTAAAATAATGGCTGTATAGTGATTTGAAAAGGAGAGAAGGCATGCTTCAGATACAACATATTTGCAAGGAATATCGAACAGGTAATCTGATACAGAAAGCATTGGATGATGTCAGTCTGAATCTCAGAGATAATGAATTTGTTGCTATTCTGGGACCGAGCGGTTCAGGAAAGACAACGCTTTTGAATATCATTGGCGGTCTGGACCGGTATGATAGCGGAGATCTGATCATCAATGGAATATCAACGAAGAAATATAAGGACAGAGACTGGGATTCTTATCGTAATCATACGATTGGATTTGTTTTCCAGAGTTATAATCTGATTCCGCATCAGACTGTTCTGGCAAATGTTGAACTGGCACTTACAATTTCGGGGATTGGCAAGTCCGAGAGAAGGAAACGTGCGACAGAAGCGCTTGAAAAGGTTGGACTAGGTGCGCAGATTCACAAGCGACCAAGTCAGATGTCCGGAGGCCAGATGCAGCGTGTTGCGATTGCTCGAGCATTAGTGAATGATCCGGATATCCTGCTTGCAGATGAACCGACAGGTGCACTGGACAGTGACACAAGTGTGCAGGTCATGGATCTTCTTCAGGAAGTAGCGAAAGACCGACTGGTGGTTATGGTTACACATAATCCGGAGCTTGCAGAGCAGTATGCGACAAGAATTGTTACATTAAAAGATGGTGTGATCCGTTCAGATACAGATCCGTTTGAAGTAGATGAAACGGTGATGGGAGTGGCAGAACACAGGAATATGGGAAAATCCTCGATGTCATTTCTGACAGCATTAGCTTTGAGTTTTAACAATCTGAAGACAAAGAAGGCACGAACGCTTCTGACTTCATTTGCAGGTTCAATTGGAATTATCGGAATTGCATTAATTCTGTCTCTATCTACAGGTGTGAATCAATATATTCAGAACGTAGAGGAAGAGACGCTTTCAGAATATCCTCTACAGATACAAAGTACAGGCTTTGATTTGACATCCATGATGGTCGGGATGGACAGTGCTTCTGCGGACGATAAAAAACCAGACAAAGAGAAGTTAAATACAAAGGAAAAGTCAAAGGATCAGGTTAAAGTAATTCAGATGGTGACGAATATGTTTTCCACAATGGATTCAAATGACCTTGGTGCTTTGAAGAAGTATCTTGATACTGGCAAGAGTGGAGTGGAACAATATACGAATGCTATAGAATATAAGTACAGCATTTCTCCGCAGATTTATAAAGAAAATAAAGACAGTATCCGTCAGGTGAATCCAGATCAATCCTTTTCAGCTATGGGTTTGGGTTCTTCTATAAGTACAAATAGTATGATGTCATCTATGATGAGTACAGATGTTTTTTATGAGATGCCGGAGAGCAGTAAACTTTATGAAAATCAGTATGAAGTGGAAAAGGGTCGTTGGCCAGAGAAATATAATGAATGTGTTGTGGTTCTGACTTCGAATGGCGGAATGAGTGATTTTATGCTTTATACATTGGGACTTCGTGATCCGCTGGAGCTTGATGAGATGATCCAGTCATTTATGAAAGAGGAAAATGTTACTACACCGGATGATCTAGGAACCTACTCTTATGATGATATTATCGGAACAAAGTTCAAGCTTGTGAACAGTTCTGAGTATTATGAATATGATAGTCAGTATCAGGTCTGGAAAGATAAGACGGATAATGAAGATTATATGAAATCACTTGTAGCGAATGGGGAAGATCTTACAGTGGTTGGTATTGTGAAACCCGCTGAAGATGCGAAAGCCTCCTCTCTGAGTCCGGGAATTGCATATCCTACATCATTGACGAAACATGTGGCAGAACAGGCAGCAAAAAGTGAGATTGTGAAACAGCAGCTGGCAAATCCGGATGTTAACGTATTTACAAATAAAAAATTCGGAGAGAAAGACAGTGAAAATGGATTCTCCATGGATTCTTTATTTACGGTTGACGAAGCAGCACTGCAGAAAGCATTGGGATTTGACGCAAGTGCGATGAACAATTTAGGAAATTCTCTGGATTTTGGGAATTCGTTAAATCTCAGTGAATCTATGAATTTGTCAAAAGCATTTCAGACAGGAAGTAATACGCTGGATCTGTCGGGACTTGTGAATCTAGATTCTCTGAACTTAGATCTTTCCGGAATGCCGCAGATGAATCTGGGAGAGATCGTTTCGAATCTAGATCTGAAGGTATCACCGGATGGTATGAAACAGATGGCTTGTGGACTGCTGATGGGATATCAGGAGTATGCAAAGACACATCCAGAGGCAGATTATTCAGGTCTTGGAGAGGATTTTACAGCATTTCTTAAGACGGATGCAGCAAAAAAGATTATTTCCGATAATATAAAAGATATCATTAAATCAAGCGGAATTGTGACGATTACAACTGAGAAAATACAGGAATTGATCAAAAATATTATGGCCGGATACGAACAGTATATTACGGAAAAAGGATATACAGATCCGGATCAATTTGATGAATATTTGATGGAATATCTTCAGACGGATGAAGCGAAGAAAATAATTTCAGATTGGATGTCAGAAGTTATGCCGGAAGATCCGAAGATTGAGATAACACCGGAACAGCTTGAGAAACTATCAGATGATCTTGTGAAAGGTTATTTGGCATATGCTTCAGAGAATGGTCTTCCGGATCCGTCTAAGATGGGAGAACATTTCATGGCTTATCTGCAAACAGATGATGGAAAGAAGCAATTTCAGGAAGGTCTGTCAGCAATGATCGATATGGATCAGTTGGAGAGCCAGGTGTCAAAAATCATCGGAAACTATATGAATCAGGCAATGGGGACTATGGGAAATGCGATAGGCCAGGCACTTGAGACACAGGTGTCCTCTGCAATGACACGGATTATCAGTCAGATGACAACAGAGCTTGAATCTGCAATGAAACAGATGATGACCAACGTAGGAACGCAGCTTCAGAACACCCTCGGAAATGCAATGCAGATTGATCCGACAGCATTTGCAGATGCATTTCAGATGAATATGACGGAAGATGATCTGGCGGAGCTTGTGATGTCAATGAGTGGGAAAGGCTTGGCTTCTTATGATAGTAATCTGCAGAAACTGGGATATGTAGATTTTGCAGTCCCGTCTGCTATTAACATTTATCCAAAGGATTTTGAAGGAAAGGAACAAGTAGTAAAGATTCTGGACGATTATAATAGCAGGATGGAGGCAGAAGGGAAGGATGAGCAGGTCATTACTTATACCGATGTGGTTGGAACTTTAATGTCCTCTGTCACAACAATCGTAGATACGATTAGTTATGTGTTGATTGCATTTGTAGCGATTTCTCTTGTGGTATCTTCCATTATGATTGGCGTTATTACCTACATCAGTGTGCTTGAGCGGAAAAAGGAAATTGGAATATTAAGAGCAATCGGTGCGTCAAAGCGAAATGTATCACAGGTGTTTAATGCAGAAACGTTTATTATCGGACTTTGTGCAGGACTGATCGGAATCGGACTGACTTTATTACTTCTGATTCCGGGAAATGCGATTATTCACAATGTGGCGGATAATGCGAAGGTAAATGCAGTTCTGCCGATTGTTCCGGCAATCATATTGATTTTATTAAGTGTTGTCCTTACATTACTTGGTGGACTGATCCCATCAAAGAAAGCAGCAAAGAGTGATCCTGTGACAGCGCTTCGCACAGAGTAGGGGACTGGTGAGAAGAATGGAAAATTTAGTTTTTAGTCTGAATGCAACCGTGCCGATCTTTTTGATGATGGTACTGGGAATGCTGTTCAGAAAGCTTGGCTGGATGGATGAAGAGTTTGCAGCAAAGATGAATAAATTTGTCTTTCTGATTCCATTGCCGGTATTGTTGTTTGGTGACCTGGCAAAGGTTGATTTTAAAGAAGTGTGGAATATCAAATTTGTGATTTTCTGCTTTGTAGTAACATTTATCTGTATTACAATTGCTGCACTGGTATCTTGCATCTGGAAAGACCGTTCCATCCAGGGTGAATTTATTCAGGCTTCGTACCGGAGCAGTGCAGCACTTCTTGGAATTGCATTTATCCAGAATATTTATGGAAATGCAGGGATGGCGCCACTTATGATCATTGGAAGTGTACCACTTTATAATGTGATGGCAGTTATCGTGTTATCCTTTTTCCATCCGGAACGAAAGGCAATTGATAAAGCTGTATGGATGAAAACGTTAAAGGGAATCGTAACCAATCCAATCATCATTGGAATCGTGGCTGGTCTGATCTGGTCAGACTGCAAGATCCCAATGCCGGCAATTCTTAATAAAGCGGTGACAAGTATTGGAGGAATGTCTACACCAATGGGGCTGATGGCAATGGGAGCTACCTTTGATTTTAGGAAAGCACTTGGAAAGATCAATCCGGCTGTGACAGCAACAATTATGAAGTTGATCGTATTTGTGGCAATTTTTCTTCCGATTGCTGTGAAACTGGGATTCCGTCAGGAAGAACTGATTGCAATCCTTGTAATGCTTGGATCCGCAACAACAGTAAGCAGTTTTGTTATGGCAAAGAATATGGGACATGAAGGAGTTTTATCATCAAGTGTAGTGATGCTGACAACATTGTTCAGTGCATTCACGTTGACAGGATGGCTGTATGTGCTGAAAGTGTTTCAGCTGGTATAGGAATAGGAAATTCACATTTTGTTGCGTAGGAGGATAAAAATGGCTGGTGGTCGCACATAGTACGAACAATAACAAAAAATGTTGAAAAATGGGGGTGTTGTGGGAAAAAGTTCTTGCAACGTCCCTTGTTTTATGCTATACTACGAACGTTGCTAAAAAACACGTATGTGGATTCCTTCCAAGGTGCCTAAGTCGAGACAGGAGTTTCGTCCGGTTGTGAAGGAGAGTAAAACATACGGAAGAAAAAAACCAAATGGAGGAGAATAACATGAGCGTTATTTCAATGAAGCAGTTATTGGAAGCAGGTGTTCATTTTGGACATCAGACAAGAAGATGGAACCCTAAGATGGCTCCATACATCTACACAGAGAGAAATGGTATCTACATCATCGACCTGCAGAAATCTGTAGGAATGGTTGACGATGCATATAAGGCTGTTTCTGACATCGCTGCAGAAGGCGGTACAGTTCTTTTCGTAGGAACAAAGAAACAGGCACAGGATGCAATCAAAGCTGAGGCTGAGCGTTGCGGAATGTATTATGTAAACGAGAGATGGCTTGGAGGAATGCTTACAAACTTCAAGACAATCCAGAGCCGTATCAAACGTCTGAAAGACATCGAGAGAATGGCAGAAGATGGAACATTCGAAGTACTTCCGAAGAAAGAAGTTATCGAAATCAAAAAAGAGTGGACAAAGCTTGAGAAGAACCTTGGCGGAATCAAAGACATGAAGAAACTGCCAGACGCTATCTTCATCGTAGATCCTAAGAAAGAAAGAATCTGTGTACAGGAAGCACACACACTCGGAATTCCGCTGATCGGTATCTGTGATACAAACTGTGATCCAGAAGAACTGGATTACGTAATCCCAGGTAATGATGATGCAATCAGAGCTGTAAAACTGATCGTTTCTAAGATGGCAGACGCTGTTATCGAAGCAAACCAGGGTGCAGCTGAGGATGAGTATTACGAGGAGGCTGCAGAAGCAGCTGAAGCTGAAGAGGCTGTAGAAGAGTAATATCAGTTCTTGATATGAAAGAAAATGCTTCAGCCTGATTATCAGGTTGAAGCATTTTACTTTATAGAAATAGTTCTATAGAGAAAAGCATATGTTACTGCTTACAGTGACATACACATTATGAATAATGGAGGAAAATTATCATGGCAATCACAGCAGGAATGGTAAAAGAGTTAAGAGAAATGACAGGCGCTGGAATGATGGACTGTAAAAAAGCGCTTGCTGAGACAAACGGAGATATGGACGCAGCTGTAGAGTTCCTTAGAAAGAACGGACAGGCTAAAGCTGAGAAAAAAGCTGGAAGAATCGCTGCAGAAGGTATTGTTAAGACAGTTGTTAAAGATGACAAAGTTGCTGCAATCGTAGAAGTAAACTCTGAGACAGACTTCGTTGCAAAGAACGACGAGTTCCAGGGATTCGTAGAAGCAGTTGCTAACCAGGTAGTAGATTCAGAAGCAGCTGATCTTGATGCATTTATGGCAGAGGCTTGGGAAGCTGATACAACAAAGACTGTAAAAGATGCTCTCGTAGAGAAAATCGCAGTTATCGGAGAGAACTTGAACATCAGAAGATTCGAGAAAGTTGCAGCAGACAACGGTGTGGTTGTTCCTTACATCCACGGTGGCGGACGTATCGGTGTTCTTGTTGTTGCTGATACAGATGTTGTTAATGACGAGATCAAAGCAGCACTGAAGAACGTAGCTATGCAGGTAGCAGCTATGTCTCCGAAGTATGTATCCCGTGAGGAAGTATCTCAGGATTACCTTGATCACGAGAAAGAGATCCTTCTCGCTCAGGCTAAGAAAGAGAACCCGGAGAAACCGGAAAACATCATCGAGAAGATGATCATCGGACGTCTGAACAAAGAGCTCAAAGAGATCTGTCTGCTTGATCAGGTATACGTTCAGGACAGCGACCTTACAGTAGGAAAATACGTTGATAAGGTAGCAAAAGAGAACGGTGCAAACGTTAAAGTTACAAAATTCGTTCGTTTCGAGACTGGTGAAGGAATCGAAAAGAAAGTTGACGACTTCGCAGCAGAAGTTGCAGCTCAGGCTGGAATGTAAGCGTCTAGCACAAGCACGGCGTATATAAAAAGAAATCCTCGATCACAAGTTTACTTGTGATCGAGGATTTCTTTTTATATGCATCGTGCGACGCACGTATAGCGAGATGGAGCGAAGCGGAATCGAGCTAAGCGTGCTTGTGCGGATGTCTTGATGCACCTACAATGCACAAATGTAGAACAAATATTCGATTTAGTTCTGTACTTTTTTTCTCCTGAATGATATACTATACAAGTAACAATACTAAGAAAACAACTACTATTTCTAAAATATCACCTCTAAATTAGAGCGCTCAGGAGAAATTACATGGATCATTTTGAATTAGTATCACAATACAACCCAACTGGCGACCAGCCGCAGGCAATTAAAGAGCTGGTCGAAGGCTTCAAAGAAGGAAACCAGTGTCAGACGTTGCTTGGCGTTACTGGATCTGGTAAGACATTTACCATGGCGAATGTCATTCAACAGATGAACAAGCCGACATTGATTATTGCACATAATAAGACGCTGGCTGCGCAGCTGTATGGGGGATTCAAAGAGTTCTTTCCAAATAACGCAGTGGAATATTTTGTCTCCTAGCATGAGAAAGTCACAAAACAGGTGGTATTTTGTGGTGCGTGTGTGGTTGAACATCCAAATGTTGTGGAAGTGGTAGTGGTGAGAGTATAGGTGAAAAGTGGGTGGATGAAGAGGTTTTGTGACTTTTTGTTGCCTGCTTTTTGATTATAGAATTTGAAAAAATTAGTGTATGAGGGGCGAAGAGTTGGTATAATCAAAATGAAGAGTAAAAAAGTTGGAACTGCGATATATTATATACGTTGAAAAAGTGTTAAATAAGAATGTTAGCGAAAAATTTGAGAGTATAAATATTCAATGCAATTTAATGTTTTAGGAGAAAAAGGATGCAGAAAACAGTAAATAAAGAAGAAAAGCTTTTAAATATAGTGAAATATGCCATTCATATTATATTTATAGTATGTATTTATTTGACAATTAGGTGGCAGATTGGCCGACTGTAAATAATATTTTTTTGAATATTTATTTGTCCATAAAGGAGAGGTTGATTCAGCCGCACTTAATACGGTAACGGGATACATCACCGGGTATGTAGTATATATATTTACAGTTAGTATCCCTGATTTAAAAAGGAAAAAGCCAATTCGAAAACTTGCAATGGAAAAGATTGCAATTATATATAATAAATCAGTCTATTTACTCTTGTTAATGTGTAAAAACTGCTGTCAAAATGAAATTGAGTGGAATAAAGTTATTAGAAAAAATGATATAGAATGTTTTAATGATGACTTTTTTTCTATAATGAAAAAATTTGATATTACGGTTAAAGCAGATACAATATATTTGCATAAAGAAAATAGGACACCATTAAATTGGTCTGAATATCTATGTGGGAAATATGAAGAAATTTATGATGATTTAGATAAAATATTTTTACAATATCAATATTATTTGGATAATGAGGATATTGAAATAATTAACAAATTAAGATATTCAAAATATTTGGATGCATTTTCTGGGAAAGGTACACAATTAATGAATATGGCAATAGATGTTGATGGATATTGGTATTATGATAATTTGCCGATTCAGGCGTTTTATAGCCAAACTAATAATAAATTATCCCCTATATTTGCTGATAATGGAAAAGTGAAAAATAGTAAAATGTTGGTGGAATATATAATTGAACTGAAAGAAGTTTATTTATATTTAACAAGATTTAAAGAAAAATACGGACTAGAAAGTTTTCATGAAGATTTTGCAAACAGTAAACTTATAAATAATAATATTGGACATTTAGGAAGTTCTATATTTGATTTGAAATCGGTGACTAAAGAATAACGAGGTAAAAGTATGGAAAAAGATGTTATATCAGAAGCTGATGATACAATAGTTATTGATGTTCCAGAGCAAAAGGAATACGTAATATCTATAGCAAATAATAGCTATAAGATAAAACCAATTTTTTCGATTTATGTTTATGAACAGTTAATAGAAGATATAAATGAAGAAAATTGGAAAAATAAAATTGCAAAAATTCTACAGTCGGAAATAAATAAAACAGGGGAGGGTAGACCAAGTATCGATGATATTTTAAACGATCAAACGGAACCATGTAAAAAATATATAAAGGTATTATTAGAACAAAATAGGAAGTTGAAAGAATTCTATGACGAAAATCATGACGAAAACGATGAATATAAAAAATTTGAAAATGCGGTAAAACAGTATAATAAGTACACTTTTGAAAACATGAAAAGTGGAATGTTAGAAATACAGAAAAAAATTGCGACAATGAGAAATAATCTGTTTGCCCAAATCCAGAAATATGATTTTTCATCAGTATTTTCAGGGTTTAATGATATCGTTAGAGGTATTCAAAATCAGATAAGAGATTCCTTGGCAAAAATTAAAAGCTCATTACCAGAATTTAATTGGGATGATTGGAATGAGGGAATGAAGTATTGGGGCGAAAATGGATGGACAATAATTCCGCATGCACCTGCGGGTTTATTTAAAACAAAAATTGCTGATAAGTCGGAAAGAGATAAAATAGCTTTACGATATTTGAGAAAAAATGATATGGAAGATTTGTTTTCGGATTTACAAGGAATGCGACTAAATCATAAGGATTTAAATGAAGCTATATATTGTTATAATAATAAGTGTTATAAGGCTTGTGCGATGATATTGTGTTCTATGATAGATGGAATGATATATAAACGTCAGCCAGTTAAAAAGGGAAGTAGGAGAAAAGGCGATAGTAGATTTTTTGAAAAAATAAAAGAAAGTGGATTAAAGGAAGATCTTTTACAACAAAGTTTTTTCTTACTTCAAATGAATAATCTTATAGCATATTTAACGAAATTGTTTGAAAATGGCAAAGATTTTCAATTAGATACAAAGGTATTAAACAGAAATTTTTTATTACATGGAATGAGTAAAAAGAATGTTAGTCAAAAAGAATGTAAGCAATTATTTTTGGCGGTTTATAATACAAAATTAATTATAGAAGGCGTAAATGGTAGGTTGAAAAAGAAAAATGTTAATATAACTCAAATGCTATCGAATTGAGAATACATAGCCGATTGGTTCAATATGAGTCAGTCGGCTTTTTTCATGCTCATTTTTATACATAGCCCATTCCGTAAAAGGGATTGGCTATTAAATTTTTCGAGGAAGGAGGAAACCATATGGCCAAGTGTAAAGTAATCGCCCTTGCAAATCAGAAGGGAGGGACAGCCAAGACCACAACGACATTAAATCTGGGAATTGGTCTTGCACATCAGGGGCGAAAAGTATTATTGGTCGATGCTGATCCACAGGGAGACTTAACAACGGCATTGGGTTGGACGAATGCAGACAGTCTTCCGATTACGTTGGATACGCAAATGAAGAAGATATTACAAGACGAACCATTTGTGTATAATGAAGGCATTTTACACCATAAAGAAGGAGTAGACATTATTCCGACCAATATTGAGTTGTCAGGTATGGAAATCTCACTGGTAAATGCCATGAGCAGAGAGTAGACTTTAAAGCTGTATCTGGCAGATTTGAAAAAGGATTATGATTATATCCTGATTGATTGTATGCCTAGTTTGGGAATGCTGACCATCAATGCATTAGTTGCTGCGGACAGAATCTGGTTACATTTGAAGAATTATACGATCTGAAGAATCCGGAAGAACCTGTAAAAGTTGCAGCGCATAAGGACATTGACGATGAAGGTCAGACAGTCCTGATTACAGAGCGAAAGATTTCGATTCATACCACAGCAACGGATAAGAACGGTAAGAAAGAAATTGAAGCCGGAAAAGATCTGACGATTGTGGATATAGTTACATTAGAAGGATTGGAAATCGGTACAAAGTATAAATTGTCTGGTTGGCAGATGATTAAGGAAGAAAATGCAAAGCTGATCATTGATGGCAAAGAAGTTACCAATGATTATGAATTTACAGCGGACAAGGAAAACATGGAAGAGCAGATTGAGTTTACTTTCGATGGCAGCACTCTTGGAAGAAAACAGCTTGTAACCTTTGAAGAACTGTATGATATAACAAATCTGGAAGAACCGAAAAAGGTAACAGAGCATAAGGAAATCAACGATGAAGGTCAGACTGTAACCATCAAAGAAGTACCGGAAACACCAACCCCAGAGACACCGGGTACTACTACAAAAACCAGTAACCCTCCGAAAACAGGAGACACTGCAAATGCAATTTTATGGATAGCCATTCTGGTATTATCAGCAGCCGGAATCACAGGAGTTCGTATCTGGAATAAAAAGAAACAGGTTAAGAGATTAGGAATTGAAGAAAAGAAAGAAGAGGATGAGTAAAACAGAGGGCGGCGATAAGCTGCCCTTTGATGATGAAATGGGAAAAAATCAGAAAGCAATAAAAGTATTACAGCGTTTATTTGATGCCGGATACGGAACGGAAAAAGAGATTGTCAATATGGCGATGGATGAAATGCTTGCTTTGCCGGGAGTGAATGTAGCAGATCTGTGTGTGCATTATCAGTGAGCTGCAGAAAAGCATTAAGGCAAACAAAGTGATAAGCTATTTGTCAGGGAAAAAAGAAGTAAAGGAAGAAACGAAAGGAGCAGATTATGGTGGAACAACCTAAATATTTGGAAATGACATTATCACAATTGAAATCATATGTGGAATCTTCAGAGAGTAATATTTTTTTGGTTGTAGAATTTCCAAAAGGAGATCAGAAGGATGGAGAATGAATTGGAAGTTGTGAATATCCGTCTGGTAAAAGAGCCGTCTCTTTATAGTGAGCAGACGTTGGACAGTCCACAGGCTGTTGTAGAATTGATGGCGAAGGAGTTATCTCAATATGATAGAGAAGTATTTTGTATCCTGAATATGAAAAATAACGGACAGGTAATCAATATGAATCTGGTCAGTGTTGGAACAATCAATGCATCTTTGGTAATTCCCAGAGAAGTTTTTAAGAGCAGTATTCTGGCAAATGCTTCTGCAATCATTGGACTTCATAATCATCCCAGTGGCAATGTGAAACCGTCAAAAGAGGATATGATTGTTACGAGAAAGCTGCAGAAGTGCGGACAGCTACTGGGGATAGAATTGCTGGATCATATCATTGTCGGTGGAACTAATGGAAAGATGCTCAGCTTCCGAGAAGAAAAGATGTTGAATGTGACAGGAAGGATGGATTGGGAGAGATAGAAGAAAAAAGAATTAGAAGTTTTTATTTATTGTAATATTTCATGTAGCGGCATTAGTAAAATAGTGTCGCTACAAAAAGCTGACTTATACATTGATATTATATGCATAACTCAAAATAAAATTGTTAAAAATAGAAAAAGAAACAATATATAACGAAAAAATCTCCAAATAAGAAATTTGCATTGACTGAGAGAAGAGTAAAACATATAATAAAGGTGGAGGTGTATAAGAATGTTAGTAAAAGTAAGTGTTGAAAATTTTAAATCTTTTGATAAAGCAGCAGAGCTGACAATGATTTCCTCAAATAAAATACGAACAAATGCAAATCACAGGCTAAAGATAAAAAGTACCCAGTTATTAAAATATGCAGTAGTTTATGGAGCAAATGCATCTGGAAAGACCAATCTGGCATTGTTCTTTAAATTTTTTAAAGATAGTGTCTGCAATGGTATTCCGATAGAAGCTACACAGATGTTTTGTAAGAATCGGCAGGAGAATAAGGAACGAGAAAGTAGTTTTGAAATTCAGATTACTGTAGGTGACAAATTTTATGCCTATGGTTTTTCTGCAGTTTTAAGCAGACGAAAAGTAACCGGAGAATGGTTATATGAATTATATCAGAATGGTTCAGCAAAATGTCTCTTTGAACGAGAAGGAAGTAAACGTCCGGTGTTAAATGATGGTATTACGCTGACAAACACAGAAAAAAATAAATTTGAAACCTATGCAGATGATTTTGAAGGAAATGAAACATCTTTGTTCCTGACAGAAATGAATCGTGGAAAAAAATATAGCACACGATCTAAATTATTGTTCTTCCGGGATGTATATGATTGGATTCAGAATCATATTTCGATTATCACACCGGATACGCCATTGATTGATTTGGAATATTATTATGATGATAATTCGCTGAAGCTGATTAACAAATTGATCAAAACATTTGATACGGGTATCAGTCAGGTGAAAATTGAAGAAATTACATTGGATGAGTTATCAAATGCATTGCCGAAATCAGTATTTGATAAGATGATGCAGCATGTAAAAAATAGAATGGAAGAGCAGGAAGAACCATCATTCAGAATGACGATGAGGTCGAAGGAAACTTTCTTTAATATCGAAGTTGAAGGACATTCTGAACCGAAGGTCACAACAATCCGGTTGCATCATAATAAGTCATTTTATGAGTTCGGTTTTGATGAAGAGTCTGATGGAACAAGAAGATTATTCGATTTGATGGATATGCTGTTGAATAAACGAGAAGATGTTCTTTATGTTGTGGATGAATTGGAGAGAAGCTTACATCCGAAGCTGACAGAACGATTTTTGCAATTGTTTATGCAGCTACATGATGAGCAGCGTATGCAACTATTGTTCACTACACATGAATCATCCATTATGGATCAGGCTATTTTTAGAAGGGATGAAATCTGGTTTGTAGAACGTAACGCAGAAAATGCAAGCTCTATTTATTCCTTAGATCGTTTCAAGGAGAGGTATGATAAAGTGTTGAGCAAGGCATATCTGGAAGGAAGATATGGTGCGATACCGGTATTTTCAACATTCGATTTTGCGCGAGCAACGAGTCAGAAGGATGTGCTTGCACAGACACCTGACGACTGCCGCAACAGTGCAGAAAGTATTTCTGCACCTAGAGAGGGGGAGTAGCCTTGGCTCCAGTAAGAAGTTATACGAATTGGAATAGCAGAACTACAGATGAAGAAGAACAGATTGAGCCTTATCGTAAGTACTTTTTCATATGTGAGGGTGCAAATACTGAAACATGGTATTTCAAAAAGTTAATTGATATCCGAAAAGAGTTAAATATTCATCCATTGATTGATATCCGGTTACTTGAAAAAACAGAGGGAGACAGGGACATTTCATTTCCAAGACGTTTGATTGAATTTGCAGAAAATCAGAAAGAAAATCCGGAAATAGCGTTTGATAAAGAACGTGATAAGATGATTGTTGTATTTGATGGAGATATTTTTGAAGAAAAAGTACTTGATTATGATGAACTAGTAGCAGAAGGTGAAAAGAATAATATATTAGCGGTTAGCAATCCAGCATTTGAATTGTTCTTGCTGTTACATTATGAAAATTCATATGAAGATGATATTGAGCCGAATGCTGAACAGATTATCCAGAATGAAAAAGATGGACATCAGACATTTATCTATAAGTTGTTACTTGCCAGAACAGGAATCAATCCCAAAAAGAATTCTGCAATTGGAGAACTGGCGAAGAATATAGAGATTGCTATTGAGCAGGAAAAGAAAATCAATGAGGATATTCATCAGTGTAAGGGACAGATTACATGTAATATTGGTCGGATTATTGATGATATTCGGAATGATGATGGAAAATAAGTTATTAGATGAAAAATAGGGGTGGAAAGATACAGTATGAAAGCAGATAATATAAAAAATATAATCAGTGACATAGATCATCTACCGTATAGAGCGATTTTATTTGATGGAACATGGGGAATTGGAAAATCTTATGCGGTAAATGAGGCATTAGAAGCAAATCCCAATGTTTGTAAAATATCAATGTTTGGTTTGAAAGACACTAGGCAAATATATCATGAAGCTTTATTTCAATTGGCTTTAAAGAATAATATTGGTGGGAAAATAGGTGAAATAGCTAATAATATTTTAGATGGCGCATCAAAAATCTGGGATAAAGTTGGTCAGGCAAAGGAAGCAGTACAAAGTATAGTCAATGAAAGAGAAATGTTTCTATTATTGTCAAAAGAGTTTACTTCTGTTCATATTATTGTAATAGATGACTTGGAAAGAATGAGTGATGACATAAATTTGGAAGATATATTTGGAATTATAGAAGAACTCAAGCAATGTAATTATGTAAAAGTTATTGTGATTGCGAATACAGATGAAATACAATCGGACAAAAAAGTTGTATTTGAAAAGTATAATGAAAAGGTCATTGAAAGAATATATCATATTACAGAACGTGCAGAGAAAGTGACATGGAGTAAAATGAATATCCATGCAGACTTTGTTGAAAAATTCTTGGAAATCCATAAAGTCAAAAATTTACGGACGCTCGAAAAGGCGCAACGTTTTTTTGAAGATGTAAAATTGTTTTGTAATAGTGACATGAGTGAGCAATTTAAAGAAGAATTAAGGTTAATATGCTTTGCTGTTGTTGTGGAGAGTATAGAAAACTTGTACTATAAAGAAATTGATTCTGATAATACTAATACTGATTCTGTAGAAAAAATGACAAATACGATTGGAAATATGCTTCAGCATAGAATTGGCAGATATCTTTATGGAATAAAGTGTAGTACAAATTTGGTAGAAATGATACTGAAATATTATGAGGAAGGGGTACTAAATGAAGAACAATTGGAGGCTGAATACAAGTTATTTCTTAATTCAGGAGATAAGCCTAACTATTATAAGTCAGATGAGGAAATAAGGAGTGTATTACCTATTTTAAGAGAGAAAATGCTTGAAGCAAAGAGTTTAGCAGAATTAAATGAATTTGCAGATGCGTATGTTGTTTGGAGTGATGTTTTAGAGGAAAATAATGAAAGTGTTTTATCAGAATATAGAAATATTTTAGAAGAAATGCTGGAAAAAACTGTCTTAGATGGAAAAGAGGAAATGCTATCGTATTCATATGATTTGTTTCACATGTCAGCGGAAAAGATAAAAAGAATATATCAAGAAGAAAATAAAGAGATGATGAAATTTTTAATAGAGACATATGTGGGATATTTGAAAAAAACAACTCATGGGAAAAAGGCTTATGATTATTCATATAAACTTAGAAATAATTTTGATAGTAGTTATTATCATGATATTATCATATCAGAGATAGACAATTTGTATAATAGAATTTCTTTTCCAGTAGACAATGTGGATGAAGATAGATATCATACGTGTTATAATATTATGTATGTTTTGTATCATTCGGATGCTGAAAAATTCTTGCAGTATTGTAAAAAAATAAAAGAAGATTGTGATCATATGTCAAGACATAGAATAGAAGTTTTGGTCGAAGAAATAGTGAAAAAATAGAAATAAAATCTACATAGCCAGATGGTTCCAACTCAAGGAATCACCTGGTTATTTTCATGCCCGGATATTATCCCCAATAATATTAATCTAAGGCAAGAAAGGAATTCAGAAGATAAAGAATTATTAAAATCGTATGGATTTGTTAATGGTGAAGATTTGATTTAATATAAAAGTCAAAAAATTATGTAAGTAAGTATTCTTTTAAAACATAATATTTTACTTGACTTTTAAATATTACAGGTGTAAGATTTTGAAAAATAAAATAATTAGAAGAAAGGGGTATCTATGAAAAGAAAACGGAAAAAGCAAAACACCCAAAAATCTTACATTTGTAAGATCTTTGGACTGATAGTGGCTATAACAGTAATTGCTGTTTCAGGAGGTATTTTATTAAAAAGGACGATAATGGAATCACCAGAAGACACACTTGTGGAATATATGAACCATATTGAAAAAAAGGAATATGAAGTAATGTATACTATGATAGATTCAGATGAAAAAGTTTATCTGACAAAAGAAGAATACATACAACGAAATTCTAAGATATACGAAGGAATAGAGGTCAGTGACATTAAAATCAGTCATATAGCTGTGAAAGAGAAAAAAGCAGATACAGTTACGCTTTCGTATGAAACATCATGTAATACAATTGCCGGAACAATAAAATTTGACAATATGGCGGAACTGAAGAAGACGAAACAGGGATATAAATTAGTATGGCAGGATAGCCTGATTTTTCCAGATTTAGAGAGTGATGATAAAATAAGTGTTACTACATCAAAAGCGGAGAGAGGAGAAATATTAGACCGAGATGGTAAAATGCTTGCAGGAAAAGGAGTAGCAACATCAGTTGGCATTATACCGGGAAAGCTGGAAGACAGGAATGTATCTATTGAAAAAATAGCGGAGTTATTAGAGATAGATGTAGAAACAATAAATAACAAACTCACAGCAAAGTGGGTAAAAGAAGATTCTTTTGTACCAATTGAAACTATTCCGAAAGTAGAAGAAATAGATTTAATGAAAATACAGCCAGAAGAAAAGACACTTGAAGAGCAGGATTGTCAGAATAAACTTTTGGAAATTCCAGGGGTTATGCTATCAGATGTGGAAGTTAGAACCTATGAGTTAGGGGAAGCAGCAGCTCATTTAATTGGTTATGTACAGTCTGTAACAGCAGAAGATTTGGAAAATCATCCAGGGGAAGGATATTCAGCTGAAAGTGTAATCGGGAGATCTGGGATGGAAAAGTTATACGAAAAGCAATTAAAAGGAAAAGATGGTTGTGATATAAAGATTTTGGATAGTGATGGGGAAGTAAAAGAGGTTCTTGCAAGTATTTTTAAAGAAGATGGTATGGATATAAGATTAACGATAGATTCCGATTTGCAAAAATCATTATACGAGCAGTTTAAAGAAGATCCTGGGTGTTCTGTCGCAATGAATCCTTATACGGGAGAAGTATTGGCTTTGGTAAGTACCCCATCTTATGATAATAATGAATTTATACGGGGCTTATCATCAGAGAAATGGACATCATTAAACGAAGATGAAAAGAAGCCATTATATAATCGTTTTCGTCAAGTATGGTGTCCTGGCTCAACATTTAAACCAGTTGTGGCAGGAATTGGGTTGAAAACGGGAAGCATAGATCCAAAAGAAGATTTTGGAAATGCAGGTTTGGCATGGCAGAAAGATTCGTCCTGGGGATCTTATCAAGTGACAACACTTCATGAATATGAACCGGTTATTATGAAGAATGCAATTATTTATTCTGATAATATTTATTTTGCAAAGGCGGCTCTTAAAATTGGAAGTGAAAATTTTATGAATACTTTAAATGAAATAGGCTTTAATCGGAATATACCGTTTGAGATTGCGATGCAGGAATCAACATATTCAAATACGGATAAAATAGAAACAGAAATACAACTGGCAGATAGTGGCTATGGACAAGGGCAGATTCTTGTAAATCCGTTACATTTGGCAAGTATTTATACTTCATTTTTAAATGAAGGGAATATGATAAAACCGTATTTGAAATACAAAGAAGAAGCATCCGGTGAAACATGGATAGAAAATGCGTTTAGCAAAGAAAATGTAGAAGAAATTATGCAAGGGGTGGAAGGTGTTGTAAATGATCCGGAAGGAACCGGATATGCTGCACATCGTGACGATATTTTGCTGGCTGGAAAAACAGGGACAGCTGAGTTGAAGGCAACGAAAGAAGATACTTCTGGTAAAGAAATCGGGTGGTTTTCGGTGTTTACGGCAGATAAAAGCGTGGACAAACCAATTCTTCTTATCAGTATGGTTGAGAATGTGAAAGGAATCGGTGGAAGTGGTTATGTTGTTAAAAAGGATGCAACCGTATTGGAGGAATATTTTGAAAAATAAAAAAATTTTTACAGGGAATTATTACATATGTAAGAAATTTGCGATGATATTGATAGTTCTTATTGTTTTTACAGGGTGCGGCCAAAATCGAATTACGGAAAAAGAAGAAAAGAAAGAAACCGTAGAATCTGAAATGAATGCAGAAGTAAAAAAAACAGCGCAAACTTTTCGGTCTGTTTATATGAAGGAGAAGTCGGAGTTAAATACATTAAAGGCGAAAAGAAAAATTATCAATTGTCTGGAAGAGAAAGGATATGCGGCAGTAGATTGTGATAATCAGATTGATATGGTCAATCGTGAAAAAGTAGAAGAATTTTGCAAAGCAGCGGAGAAAGAAGAACAGGCAGCAGTTGATATTGTTGTTGTATTTGATGAAGGGGAAATTATACAATATCATTTAGAGTCAATGAATGGAAAGATAAATGTCCGATTATGTCAGGTTAAATGGAAGGATAATAGTCCACAGGCTAATTATTATGATGAATATGAAGCATATGAGTGGAAATATACAGAAAAAGGATACTTGTTTCTGGAGGAATATCACCCACCGGGATTTGATGGAGCACCTGGTGAAACTGGATTCAGAGTGCAGCCATTAGATAAAACATGCCGGGAATTGAATCGAAAATATGTTATGCCGTTGGGGTATGCACTTAATAATCTGTTGATTACAAATTGGGATAACCAGAATTATACGGAACTTGATTTTTATGATCTTTATGAAAAAATGTATTATATGAAATATGGAAAGCAAGTTCCATATGAAGCAAATTATGGTGGAGCAGAATATGAAGTTCCAGAAGATGAGTTTGAAGAGGTTATAAAGACCTATTTACCATTTAGTAATACTGAGATTGAAAAGGGAACTTTTTATAACTCTGATAATAAAACTTTTAGATACAGACCGCGAGGGTTATATGATTGTGAATTCCCATATGAGCCATATCCGGAAGTTATCTCATATGAAAAATTACAAGATGGAACATTAAAACTTACGATAGAAGCAGTATGGGAAATCAGAATGTTAGACCAGGCAATTACCAGTGAATTGATTATAAAACCTATGAAAGACGGAAGTTTTCAGTATTTATCAAATAAAGTAATCAAATCAGATCAAAATGCAAATGCAGGGTGGTATATGCCAAGATTGACAGAAGAAGAGTGGAAAGCAAATTATAGCAATAATTAGGGGGGCAATATGAAAAGAAAAAGCATTTTGTTAGTACTTTGTATAGGAATGGTTCTGACTTCCTGCAAAAATATAAAAACACTAAACGATTCAGATGTAAAAAATGAGAAGAGTCAGAACAAAACTGTTATGGAAATTCAAGATAAGGGATATGATTTGCCAATTGATGAAAAAAAGAAAAAGGAAGTGGTGAACGATTGTGAAGAGAATATGGAGGCCATCCGAGATATTTATTCTGAATTTAATGGAATGCAAGAAGCGGATCAGAATATTGCTAGGCAAATGATGGATCGGATGAAAGAGATTATCAAACAAAATGGAAATCCGGTAAGGGGTTCAGATCATTATTCTGTTATGGAAAATTATCAGAAGATGGAAATGTTTTTGAATGCTGCCAGGCAAGAAGAAAAAGACAACGTAATTTTATATGAAATTGATATAGATGGAGGAATTACCAGAAAAGAATATACATATGATGGGGAAAATATGTTTGTTATGTCAGCAAAAATGTTGTGGAACGATGATACAGAGCCGATGCTTACCTATATTTCTCTTTCAAAAATAAAGGAATGGAAATACACAGAATATGGGAACTTTTGCTATGAAGTATGTGTACCAGAACCACCAGAAGTGACAGAAATTGTTGATGGAAGTTGTATTATCCGAGTTAGACCATTAAATGAGGAATGCCTGGAATATTCAGAAAAATATGTAGGGCCATTGGGTTATCAGGGAAACAATCTACTGTGCTCAAACTGGAATATAGAGAATATGCAAGATCTGGATTATAATGGGATTTTTGAATATCTTTACAATATGAAATACGGAAAGAAATTTAGCAATGAAACTGGAGTAGCAGGAGTTACGGCAGATGAGTTTGAAAGTGTAATTATGACATATCTTCCTGTTACCGCAGAAGAACTAAAAGAATGGGCGGTGTATGATGAACAAAGTAATACTTATGCGTGGCAACGTTTGGGATGTGGTAATTATGCACCAACACATTTCGGATTATCATTGCCGGAAGTAATTGAAATCAAACATAATGAAGATGGAACAGTTGTATTGACTATAAATGCAGTTTGTGATTCTGTAGTGTGTAATGATGCGGTTATTACACATGAACTTACGGTGAAATTTCAGAATGATGGATCGGTTCATTATGTTGGAAATAGGATTTTAGGTAATGGAATCGATAATATACCAAAATATCAATATCGGTTAGATAAGTTGCAGGATTGATCAGCAACGAAGAAAGGTAGAAGAGAATGGAAGAACAGATAAAAAAGATTTATGAAAAGCAAAAAAATGGTCGCATCAGAATGATACGAAATGTGCTGTTGATTTATGTAGCATTGATTTGTATTGTAAGTATTTTTAAAGGGAATCCATTTCCACATCAAGAGACAGTACTCTTTTTCAATGTGAAACAGTCGGGCTGGATCACAACAGATTCCTATCTCCTATGGGGCTGTGCGGTGTTTGATCTGATTGTAGTCATGTTGATTGAAATTTGTAATATTCTCCGAGAGTTTTCAAAAATTGATCGGATGCTGTCGCAGGAATGTGATGCAGAGAAATATTTAGAAATGTTGGAGGGGATGATAAAATACGGAAAGAGTCTGGATTATAAAGGTTTTCAAAAAAATGTAGTATTGATGGCTCAACCTAAGTATATAGTTGCACTTATTGCTAATGGAGAACTACAGAAAGCAGAAGAATATACAAAGAATGAATGGAAAGGAAAAAAAGAGGGACGTTCCTGGCAGCAGGTTGTGACGAATCTTGAACTGGCGAAGAAATATCAGGAGAAAGATGGAGCTGGATATTCTGATACATTAGAAAAAGCAGGAAACGTATTTCAGAATAATCCGCTGTTTATGGCAAAAAAGTTTATGCTGAAAGAGGAAGATGAGGCAGCAATAAGATTACTGGAAGATGATACAGAAAAGTTGCCATATTATGAGGTTACACGCAGACTTCTGCTTGGAGTATGTTACTACAGAGTAGGGAAAGAACAACAGGGAAAAGAATGCATGGAATATGTAATTGCCCATGGTAATACGTTGGATTGTAAAAAAGAAGCCAAAAAATATATAGGAATGTAAGTGAGGATATACCTTAAAATAATTAGATAACAATATTGAAGAGATTACGAAGAAAAAGAAAGAACTGATAACAGGAAATTAGGTTACCAGTTCTTCTTTTTTATTTCCAAATACCAAAATCAGAAAGTATAGCTTCGGTTATTTCAGTAGCCTGACTTCCGGTTGCGTTGGAAGGAGCTTGAATATTTGTGGCAAAGTAGTATGTATTATTATCTGATTCAATGTATCCGACAAACCAGCCATTGACATCTTTACCATTGACACGTCCGGTTCCGGTTTTTCCGTAAAGAGAACCAGAAGAGGTAGTGGAAAGTAACAGGGCATTTTTTACTGCTTGAATATTTTTTCTATCAAAATGAAAATTATTTTGGTAGAAATTCTGTAGTAATTCTACTTGTTCTATTGGAGAGATTTTCAGAGAAAAATCTGTCCAATAGAGATTTAAGTTTGTTCCAGTATTCTGATTACCATAGTTTATTGTCTGTAAAAATGTCTTTACGGATTGAAAACCTGCCTGTGAATCAATTGCCTGAAAATACCAATTCACGGAATTATGCATAGCCGAGGTCAAATCTTGATCAGATTCCCAAGAGTCAAAAGGACAGGGTTCTCCATTCCATGTGAAAGTGGAATGTTCCGGTGTAATGATTCCAGATTCCAGGCCAAGTAATGCATCGTATATTTTATAAGTTGAATTCGGTGGTATACGTGTGGAAGCATTATCTATATTATAAATATTCCACTTATCGGTAGCCTGATCATATAGAACAAAGCTTCCGGTGTAGTCCCCAAAATTGGAAGAAAGATTTAGCTGAGTAATATTCTTTTCGGTGGTGTCAAAATGATACCCAGTCTGATCAGAAGCATAAACAGAAAGTATGGGAATGCATCCAATGATGATAGTAGAGACGAATATGCATATAAGATATCCACGAATTTTTTGTTTAAAAGTAGGTTGGTGGAATGATGCAATATTTAAAATGCGTCCTTTTAACTGTTTTATATTTCCACTGATTCCCATAGTAAAAGGGAATGGAGACAGAGCTATTGTTTCGGCAAAGTTAATCAGTGTATTTCCATATGACTTGTATTCTGTTTCTTTCAATAATTGTAATACAGCACTGTCGCAGGCAAGTTCCCGTTCCTGTCGTATTCTTTTTAGAAAATACCAGATTAGGGGATTGAACCAGTAGAAAACATTTACTGTATTTATCAAATATCCAATTAGAATATCTTTATGCTTGTAGTGCTGCAGTTCATGAAGAAGCATATATCGAATATCAGTTGTGCTTATAGTTCCAGCGTTAAAATCTGAAATCAAGTGAATTGGAAGATAAATGCGAGGATGCAGGAAACCGGCCAAAACAGGAGATTTCAAAAATGCTGTACTATAAATCGGAATGGTATGCTTGCTGTTCACTTCGTTTAAACATTCTATATAAAGAGTGTTTATTACTTCGTTTTGAAGAGGTAAGGCAGAACTATGTAAGGCTTTTACTTGTTTTGCCGAACGGTAGAGAAGAACAAACATTATGAAAACACCGATGCTCCAGAAAAATATAAGTAATGAGTGAATAAAAGTTGGAATTTGGGTGCTGACCGAGACAGCAAAATCATTTATTTTATTCAAAGTATAACTATTACCAGAAAGAAAAGTGGTTTGAATGTCACCATTGGTATTTGAATTTGGCATTAGTAAATGTCCCCATGATATAGAAGATGGGGCAGACTTTATTGGAAAAAAAGGAACAATTAGAACGACAAGAAATATAATCGAAAGATTATATTGCATACGTGCGGATAATTGATTTTGTAATAATCTTTTTAATCCCAGTAAAATGCCTAAAAAAATACAGATGATGGCATTACAGAGTAAAAAATGAAAGCTAAAATACGTCAAAATATGCTCCTCCCATGTTTAATGATTGGAAAGAAGATTCCGTAAGCTGGCAATGTCTTCTTCAGACAATTTATCATCCTCAATGTAAGAGGCAAGCATAGAAGTGATATTACCATTATAATATCGCTTTAAAAAAGAATTACTTTCCTGCCGAATATATTCGTCTTCCTTGACCAATGGAGTATAGACAAAAACCCGGCTTTGTTTTTCATAGGTTAGTGCTTTTTTAGAAACGAGACGTTTAATCAATGTCTGAATTGTTTTAGGACTCCAACTGGAAATTTGTGTTAATTTTTCAGTAATTTCATTGGTGCTGATTGGTGCGTATTTCCAAACGATTTTCATAACTTCAAATTCAGCTTCTGAAATTTGAGGCAGATTGCTCATGTGATATTCCTCCAAATCTTACAAATGTAATAAAAATATTATATATCTTAAAAGTTTATTCTGTCAACGAAATAAAAAACTTGACTTTAAATCCAGATACATTTTAAAGGTATGTAGAATCGAGCTAAGATGTAAAAGTACAGAACAAACATTCGGTTTAGTTCTGTACTTTTTTTCTCCTGAATGATATACTATACAAGTAACAATACTAAGAAAACAACTACTATTTCTAAAATATCACCTCTAAATTAGAGCGCTCAGGAGAAATTACATGGATCATTTTGAATTAGTATCACAATACAACCCAACTGGCGACCAGCCGCAGGCAATTAAAGAGCTGGTCGAAGGCTTCAAAGAAGGAAACCAGTGTCAGACGTTGCTTGGCGTTACTGGATCTGGTAAGACATTTACCATGGCGAATGTCATTCAACAGATGAACAAGCCGACATTGATTATTGCACATAATAAGACGCTGGCTGCGCAGCTGTATGGGGAATTCAAAGAGTTCTTTCCAAATAACGCAGTGGAATATTTTGTCTCCTACTACGACTATTATCAGCCGGAAGCATATGTTCCATCTTCGGACACATATATTGCCAAGGATTCGTCCATCAATGACGAGATTGATAAGCTTCGACTCTCCGCAACTATGTCACTGATGGAGAGGCGAGATGTGATTATTGTTGCCAGTGTGTCTTGTATTTATGGACTGGGTAATCCGGTAGATTACCAGAACATGGTAGTTTCTTTGCGTCCTGGTATGATCAAAGATCGTGATGAAGTAATGGCAAAGCTGATTGAAATCCAGTATGATCGTAATGATATGGATTTCCACCGTGGTACATTTCGTGTGCGTGGAGATGTTTTGGAAATCATTCCGGCATATGAGAGTGACACAGCGATTCGTGTGGAATTTTTTGGAGACGAGATAGACAGGATCTCAGAGATTGATATTTTGACAGGAGAAGTGAAGGACGAACTGAAACATGTAGCAATCTTTCCGGCATCTCATTATGTGGTTGACCGTGAGAATATCAAACGTGCGGTGGCAGATATTGAAGAAGAATTAGAAGAACGTGTCAAAGAGTTTAAGAGAAATGATAAGCTTTTAGAGGCACAGCGTATTGCGGAGCGAACGAATTTTGATATTGAGATGCTTAAGGAGACTGGATTTTGTTCCGGAATTGAGAATTATTCCAGACATTTGGCAGGGCTTCGACCGGGACAGGCTCCGTATACATTGATCGATTATTTCCCGGATGATTTTATTATGATGATTGATGAGTCACATAAGACAATCCCGCAGATTGGTGGAATGTATCACGGAGACCAGTCGAGAAAGCAGACATTGGTAGATTATGGATTCCGCCTGCCATCTGCGAAGGATAACCGTCCACTTAACTTTGATGAGTTTGAAAGTAAGATCAATCAGGTGATGTTTGTATCTGCGACACCGGGAGAATATGAGAAGGATCATGAACTTCTTCGAGCAGAACAGGTAATCCGTCCGACAGGACTTCTGGATCCGGAAGTTGAAGTACGACCGGTAGAAGGACAGATTGATGATCTGATCGGTGAAGTGAATAAAGAGATCAGTAAGAAGAATAAAGTCCTTGTCACAACGCTGACAAAGCGTATGGCAGAAGATTTGACAGATTATATGCGTGAAGTAGGAATCCGTGTAAAATATCTTCATTCGGATATTGATACACTTGAACGTACGGAGATCATCCGAGATATGCGTTTGGATGTGTTTGATGTGTTGGTTGGGATCAACCTCTTGAGAGAAGGACTTGATATTCCGGAAATCACTCTTGTTGCAATCCTTGATGCAGATAAAGAAGGATTCCTTCGTTCAGAGACTTCACTGATTCAGACAATCGGTCGTGCAGCGCGTAATGCAGAAGGACATGTAATCATGTATGCAGATAAGATTACAGAATCAATGCAGCTGGCGATCGATGAGACACAGCGTCGTCGTGAGATTCAGATGAGATACAATGAAGAGCATGGAATTACGCCGAAGACGATTCAGAAGTCAGTGCGTGATCTGATCAGTATCTCTAAAAAGGTTGCGGCAGAAGAGATGCGGCTTGAAAAAGATCCGGAGTCCATGAGCCAGAAAGAACTGGAGAAACTGATCGCGGATCTGACGAAACAGATGAAGAAGGCAGCAGCGGAATTGAACTTTGAGGCAGCGGCAGAGCTTCGTGATAAGCTTGTTGAATTAAAAAAGATGCTCAATGATATGGAATAGGAGATTACAAAATGGGTAAGAAAATGGACGCCAGACAGTACATTAAGATACGAGGCGCGAATGAAAATAACCTGAAGAATATAGATGTAGATATCCCAAGAAATGAACTGGTTGTTTTGACCGGACTTAGCGGTTCTGGAAAATCTTCCCTTGCATTTGATACAATTTATGCAGAGGGTCAGAGACGTTATATGGAATCACTGTCTTCCTATGCAAGACAGTTTCTTGGTCAGATGGAGAAACCGGATGTAGAAAGTATCGAAGGGCTTTCACCTGCAATTTCCATTGATCAGAAATCAACGAACCACAATCCACGTTCCACAGTTGGAACTGTTACGGAGATTTATGATTATTTTCGATTATTATATGCGAGAGTTGGAATTCCTCATTGCCCGAAATGTGGTCGTGAGATTGCAAAACAGTCGGTAGATCAGATGGTGGATCAGATCATGGCGCTTCCGGAGAGAACGAAGATACAGCTTTTGGCACCTGTTGTACGTGGAAGAAAAGGAACACATGCAAAGCTTTTCGAACGTGCAAAAAAGAGTGGATATGTTCGTGTTCGTGTGGATGGCAATATGTATGAGCTTTCAGAAGAAATTACATTAGATAAGAATATCAAGCATAATATTGAGATTATTGTAGATCGTCTTGTAGTAAAACCTGGAATTGAAAAACGACTGACAGATTCTGTCGAAAATGTACTTGAGCTCGCAGAAGGTCTGCTCGTTGTTGACGTGATCGATGGAGAATCTCTGAATTTCAGCCAAAGCTTTTCATGTCCTGTCTGCGAAATCAGTATCGATGAGATTGAGCCTCGCAGTTTTTCCTTTAATAATCCGTTTGGTGCATGTCCTGAGTGTTTTGGACTTGGATATAAGATGGAGTTTTCAGAAGAATTGATGATCCCGGATCCGTCTCTGTCAATCAGCCAAGGCGCGATTGCAGTCTTGGGATGGCAGTCATGTACAGACAAGAACAGCTTTACGCGTGCAATTTTGGATGCGCTGTGTAAAGAATATCATTTTGATCTCGACACACCTTTCGAGGATTACCCGAAGGAGATTCATGATATCCTGATCTATGGAACAGGTGGGAAAGAAGTAAAGGTTTATTATAAAGGTCAGAGAGGCGAAGGGATTTATCCAGTTGCATTTGAAGGATTGATCAAGAATGTGGAACGTCGTTACCGTGAGACAGGTTCTCAGACGATGAAAGCAGAATATGAGACATTTATGAATATTACACCATGCTCAGCCTGTAAAGGACAGCGCTTGAAGCCGGGGGCTTTAGCTGTAACAGTTGGAGATAAGAATATTTCAGAAGTGACAACACTTTCTATAGAACGGCTTCAGAAATTTTTAGATGAACTTCAATTGACAGAGACACAGCAGTTGATCGGGAATCAGATTCTGAAAGAGATCAAAGCAAGAATCAGGTTTTTGATGGATGTCGGTCTGGATTATCTGACGCTTGCGCGTGCGACAGGAACTCTTTCTGGTGGAGAAGCACAGAGAATTCGACTTGCAACACAGATTGGATCAGGTCTGGTCGGAGTTGCATATATTCTGGATGAGCCGAGTATCGGACTTCATCAAAGAGATAATGATAAACTTCTTGCGACGCTGAAACATTTGCGTGATCTTGGAAATTCATTGATTGTAGTAGAACATGATGAAGATACGATGCTGGCAGCGGATTATATAGTAGATATCGGTCCGGGGGCAGGAGAACATGGCGGTCAGGTTGTTGCTGTGGGAAATGCACAGGAAATTATGAAAAATCCAAATTCTGTCACAGGAGCGTATTTGAGTGGAAAAATCAGGATTCCGGTTCCGACAGAAAGAAAGAAGCCGACAGGTTATCTGAAAGTAGTCGGTGCACAAGAGAATAATCTCAAGAACATTGATGTAAAATTCCCTTTGGGAGTTATGACTTGTGTAACGGGAGTGTCTGGATCGGGGAAAAGTTCTCTTGTGAATCAGATTTTATATAAAAGACTTGCAAGAGACTTGAACCGGGCAAGAACAATCCCCGGAAAACATAAGAGAATAGAAGGGCTAGATCAGGTTGACAAAGTGATTAATATCGACCAGTCACCAATCGGAAGGACGCCACGGTCAAATCCTGCCACTTATACAGGCGTGTTTGATTTGATCCGAGATTTGTTTGCAGGAACGCCGGATGCAAAAGCACGTGGATACAAGAAAGGACGGTTTAGCTTTAATGTTAAAGGGGGACGCTGTGAAGCATGTGCAGGAGACGGAATCCTGAAAATCGAGATGCATTTTCTTCCGGATGTTTATGTTCCATGTGAAGTCTGTGGCGGAAAGCGTTACAATCGTGAGACGCTGGAAGTACGCTATAAAGGGAAAAATATATATGATGTATTGAATATGACAGTGGAAGAAGCGGTAGATTTCTTTGAAAACGTGCCAAGCATTCGAAGAAAGATGGAGACGTTGAGAGATGTCGGATTGTCGTATATTCGTTTGGGACAGCCTTCTACAGAGCTTTCAGGTGGCGAGGCACAGAGAATTAAACTTGCGACAGAACTTAGCAAACGCAGTACCGGAAAAACGGTATATATTCTGGATGAACCTACGACAGGACTTCATTTTGCAGACGTGCATAAATTAACAGAGATTCTCCGCAGACTTTCCGGGGATGGAAATACAGTAATTGTAATCGAACATAATCTGGATGTGATTAAGACGGCAGACTATATTATTGACATTGGACCAGAAGGAGGAGACCGCGGAGGAACTGTTGTGGCAAGTGGTACTCCGGAAGAGGTCGCAAAGAATCCAGATTCTTATACAGGGAAATATATTGCGGCTATATTGGAGAAATAAAGACGAAAAAAAGACGAAAAAAGTCGTAAAATATATGCAAAAAATGCCTTTCTATTTTAAGCGAAGTCTATTATACTAAAGTATGCGGATGATAAAACATTACTGTTTTGGTTACATAATATTGACAACAGTAAATAGTGAAAAAAACAGTAACGATAAACCCCTTCAAGGGACAAAAGACACTTGATTGAGGAAAGAAAATGCTGGAATCAGTAACAGACGGAGTCATTTATTTGCAGGAGCTTGCTGAGAACAGCAAAAGAGCGTTTTAGAAGGGAGATATAGAAATTATGATGTCAGTAGATCTTGGAATAGATTTGGGGACAGCCAGTGTACTGGTATATGTGAAAGGAAAAGGGGTTGTTCTGAAAGAACCATCAGTTGTCGCATTTGATCGTGATACGAATGTGATCAAGGCAATTGGTGAAGAAGCGCGTCTGATGCTTGGAAGAACACCGGGGAATATCATTGCGGTAAGACCACTCAGACAAGGAGTAATCTCTGATTATACCGTGACGGAGAAGATGATTAAGTATTTTGTTCAGAAAGCTCTGGGAAAACGTACATTTAAGAAGCCAAGAATCAGTATCTGTGTACCAAGTGGTGTTACAGAAGTAGAAAAAAAGGCAGTGGAAGAGGCTACATTTGCAGCCGGAGCAAGAGAAGTTCATCTGATTGAAGAACCTGTGGCAGCTGCAATAGGAGCAGGAATAGATATTTCAAAGCCTTGTGGAAATATGATTGTTGATATCGGTGGCGGTACAGCAGATATTGCAGTTATTTCGCTGGGTGGAACAGTTGTGAATACATCAATTAAGATAGCGGGTGATGATTTCGATGAAGCAATCGTACGCTATATGAGAAAGAAACACAATCTTCTGATTGGAGAAAGAACAGCAGAGGATATCAAGATTAAGATTGGAACGACTTATCCACTTGTAGAGGAAGAGAAGATGGAAGTCAGAGGGCGTAATCTGGTAACGGGGCTTCCGAAGACAGTTACGGTGACTTCATCTGAGACAGAAGAAGCTTTGAGAGAATCTACAGGACAGATTGTAGAAGCTGTAATCGGAGTACTTGAGCAGACTCCGCCAGAGTTGTCGGCAGATATCCTTGATCGTGGAATTGTTCTTACCGGAGGAGGATCGCTTCTTCGCGGACTGGAAGAATTGATCGAAGAGAGAACAGGAATTAACACGATGACAGCGGAGGATCCAATGAAAGTTGTTGCAATTGGTACCGGACAGTTTGTAGAATTTATGAGTGGAAGAAAAGAGTTTTAAGAGAAAGAATTCTGAAAAAGAATTTGAAGTGCCAGGTTCTTAGGGAAGAAGATTCAATTACAAGGGGTGTGTATAATAGGAACACACCCTTTTTCTGCATATAAATAGGAAAAGATACAAGAAGAGAGAGGAAAAAGTGTGGAAACAGTTACAGGGTATGTGAGTCATATTGTATATAGAAATTCTGATAATGGGTATACAGTATTCCATATTGAACATGATGATGGTGAAGTGACATGCGTGGGAAGTCTGAACTATATTAATGAAGGAGAACTCCTTGAAATTCAAGGAGAATATGTGAATCATAATGTTTACGGTAAGCAGTTGAAGATTTCTCATTATAAAGTAAAAGAGCCGGAGGATATTGTTTCTATTGAACGATATCTTGGCTCCGGAGCAGTGAAAGGTGTGGGTGCGGCACTGGCTGGCCGAATCGTGAAAAAGTTTAAAGAGGATACTTTCCGCATTATTGAAGAAGAGCCGGAAAGACTTGCGGAGATCAAAGGAATCAGTGAAAGAAAAGCACAGGAGATTGCATCTCAGCTTGAAGAAAAGAAAGATATGCGAAAAGCCATGATTTATCTGCAGAAATACGGTATTTCCACAAAGCTGGCAGCCAAGATTTATCAGTATTACGGAATGAAAGTGTATAAAGTGTTGGAAGAAAATCCGTATCAGCTTGCAGATAATATTGAAGGAATCGGATTTAAGACTGCGGATGAAATTGCATCCAAGATTGGCATACATACAGATTCAGATTATCGTATACGAAGTGGTTTATTTTATACATTGCAACAGGCAGTAGGTGAGGGGCATGTGTATTTACCACAGAATATATTGCTTCGAAGGGCGAATGCACTTTTAGGAGTTGATCTTGAAGATATTGAGAAGTACATCATGGATCTGTGTATAGAGCGGAAAACAGTTATGAAAGAAGTGGATGAGGAAATTCGCATTTATCCGGCACATTATTATTACTTGGAATTGAATACTGCGAAAATGCTTAATGATCTTGATATTGACTGTCAGATGCCGGAAGACATGATGGAGAAACGTCTGAAAAGAGTAGAACAGAAAGAAAAGATAGAATTGGATCCAATGCAGCACAGAGCTGTTATAGAAGCTATTAAACATGGTTTGCTCATATTAACAGGAGGACCGGGTACAGGTAAGACGACAACGATCAATACGATGATTCAATTTTTTGAAAGCGAAGGAATGAGTATCCTTCTTGCAGCGCCAACAGGACGCGCGGCAAAGCGAATGACAGAGGCTACAGGATATGAAGCCCAGACGATTCACAGATTACTTGAAGTAAGTGGAAATCCTGAGGAAGAGAACAGTGTAGGTGGATTTTTGAGAAACAGAGAGAATCCACTTGAGACAGATGTTATCATTATAGATGAGATGTCCATGGTTGATCTGAATCTGATGCATGCGCTTTTATCAGCAGTTATTCCGGGAACAAGACTTATTCTTGTGGGAGATGTGGATCAGCTTCCGTCCGTGGGACCGGGAAGTGTGTTAAAAGATATCATACGTTCAGAAAAATTTCACGTAGTGACGCTTACAAAGATTTTTCGTCAGGCAGGAGAGAGTGATATTGTAGTAAATGCTCATAAGATCAATGCAGGAGAACCGGTTACAATTGATAATAAAAGCCGGGATTTCTTCTTCTTAAAACGCCAGGATGCGAATACGATCATTAGCGTTGTTATTACTTTAATACAGAAGAAATTACCCAGATATGTGCAGGCCGACCCAAATGAAATCCAGGTAATGACACCAACACGTAAGGGATTGCTGGGGGTAGAACGATTGAATGTGATTCTACAGCAATATCTGAATCCTTCAGATTCCCAAAAAACGGAGAAAGAAATTAATGGTAGATTGTTCCGTGAAGGTGACAAAGTAATGCAGATTAAAAATAATTATCAATTAGAGTGGGAAGTTTCTACCAGATTTGGATTAACAGTTGACAAAGGAATTGGAGTTTTTAACGGCGATATGGGAGTCATTGATGAAATCAATGAATATACAGAAACTGTTATCGTGGAATATGATGAGGGGAGAAAGGTAAAATATGGATACGATATGACAGATGAGTTAGAACTTGCCTATGCAATTACGGTTCATAAATCTCAGGGAAGCGAGTATCCGGCGGTCATTATCCCACTTCTTCCAGGACCAAAGTTACTATATAACAGGAATCTGCTTTATACAGCAGTGACGCGGGCAAAAAGATGTTTAACAATAGTAGGGAGTGAACTAACATTTCAGGAAATGATCGAAAACAAAAGCGAACAGGGAAGATTTACAAGCTTAGACGAGCGAATCAAAGAATTTTAGAAAAAATGTATCCAAAAAGATGCCCGTTTTGTCAGGAAATCAGCTCAAAAGGTATTTGCGATGACTGTAGAAAACAGGTTGTTAAGGTGGGAGAAATAAAATGTATCCATTGTGGAAAGCCATTGGAGGATGAAACGAAAGAGTATTGCAGGGATTGTGAAAGAAGAAAAAGTAATTATGAACAAGGACGCAGCCTATGGGTTCACATTCCGCCGGTTTCAAATTCAGTATATCGGTTGAAATATCACAACAAGCGATATTATGCGGAAATCTTTGGGAAAGAGCTGGCAGATGAGTTTGAATTTCAGATTCGAAGATGGGGGATCCAGGCAATTATTCCAATTCCATTACATAGATCGAAAATGAGAAAACGAGGATATAATCAGGCAGAACTTTTAGCAAAGCAGTTATCAGAATGCATGGGAATTCCTATGGAAAAAGATGTTTTATATCGGATTAAGAAAACCCGGCCTTTAAAGGAAATGAACGGGGAGCAGAGACACAGAAATCTGAAGGGGGCATTTGCGGTTTCAAAATCGTGGAATCCACGCCAGAACATTCTTCTGATTGATGATATTTACACAACCGGAAGTACAATAGAACGTGCTGCAGGAATCCTGAAAAGAGCAGGTGTTGAAAATGTCTACTTTTTGACTCTAAGCATTGGACAAGGTATCTGAACATATGGTATACTTAGGAGAGAAATTTGGAAAGGTGAATGTCGGATATGTTAGATAAAGACAGGATTCGTTTAATGACAAAAATGTCGATATATGAGAAGAATCACAAAGATGATTTTAAAATTGCCGATTATTACAGAAAAGATTATGCAAGTCTTAAGAGATGGATTACATTGATCTGGGTAACAATAGGTTATGCAATTTTGTTCGTTGGTTTCTGCATTTATTCAAGTGATCGTTTATCTACTGATCTGACAATTTTAAAACTATTCGTTCTCTTGATTGCAGCAATTGCAGGATATATAGTTCTTTTGGTTATATATGGGGTTTGCGCAAATAGTTTTTATAAGAGAAAACATGCAGTTGCCAAACAGAATGTAAAACGTTATTATCGTAATTTGTCCCGTTTAGAGAAGATGTGTAAAAAGGAGAAGAATGAACAATGAACAATTTACTGGTTCTTAGAGAAAGATTTAAGCAGATTTATGTTTCGCACTCTCTCTTAGTTCGAAAGGGAGCACAGTTTTTGCTTGCACTTTTGGTGTTTAACCTGATCAATTCTAATATTGGATTTATGAAGATGGCATCATCAGTTCTTTGTACTGTTGGCTTAGCAGTAGTCTGTACATTTCTCCCTCTGGCAGTTATGACGGCAGCAGCAACCGTGTTAATAGTGGCTCATTTATATACATTGTCTATGCCAATAGCCGGAGTTACGGTGATCCTGTTTTTATTAATGTATATTTTCTATTTTCGATTCACCCCGGAGAAGAGCTGGCTGATTCTGCTGACGGTAGTAGCTTTCGGTATGAAAATACCGCTGGTGATTCCGGTCATATTTGGGCTGTTAGGTACTACAGTATGGATTGTTCCTGCATCCTGCGGAATCCTTGTTTATTATCTGCTTTACCTGATCAAAGCTTCTGCAACAGCATTGAAAGGTACAGATGGAACAACAATGATCAGCACTTTAACCACTTTCACAAAACAGTTTGTAGGCTATCAAGAAATGTGGGTTATGCTGTTTGCGGTAGTGATTGGAATACTGGTAGTGAATGGAATTAAAAATCGGGCAGTCGATCATTCCTGGAAGATTGCATCAGCAACAGGAGCTGCGGTTTGTGTGATCGTAGGTGCATCAGGAAATATTTCTCTTGGACTTCATATGTCTTATACGATGATGATTTTCAGTGGGATACTTGGTGTTGTAATAGGATTGTTCCTTGAAGTGTTTTTTTTCTCTGTGGATTATTCAAGAACAGAGAATGTTCAGTTTGAAGATGACGAATACTATTATTATGTAAAAGCAGTTCCGAAGGTAGTGGTTCAGATTCCTGAGAAGCAGGTGAAACATATTACAGAACATCAGGAACAGGAATCGGAGATGCCGAATAGCTCAGAGAGAGAAAACAATGTTGCAGCATCAGAAGTATCTGATTTGGAAAAGATTGAAAAGAAAGAGATCGCAAATCAAGCAGAACAATTGAAAAAGGAGCCTGATTTTACACAGACAGTAATTTTTAATGATTCAAAGATGACGGAAGACATTCTTTTAACAAGAAGTCTGAGTAAGGAATTAGGCTTGGATCAGAATAATGAGAAAAATGAGTAATCAGTAGAAAAAAGACATAAAAGTGGATAACAACGAATGATTACATAAGGTGGTGAGACTTGAGATGATAGAGTGGATTCAGAATTTTATAAGAAATTATTCAAATGGAATGTATTTTCCACATATACAGATAAAAGATATCATAGAGATTCTGATTGTGACGATTATTGTCTATGAAATCATGCTCTGGATCAAGAACACAAAAGCCTGGATGCTTCTGCGAGGAATGCTTATGCTGGGGGGATTTATTCTTCTGGCATGGCTTTTTCAAATGAATACGATCCTGTATCTGGCAAGAGAGTCGATTAATGTATTAGCGATTGCAGCAATTGTTGTTTTTCAGCCAGAACTTAGACGGGCATTGGAGAAGCTGGGAGAGAAAAATTTATTTAGTAACATTAATCCGTTCGATAAAAATAAAGAAAATCAAAGGTTTTCGGATGAAACACTGGATAGTATTGTAAGAGCTTGTTATGCTATGGGAAGTGTATGTACAGGAGCACTGATCGTAGTAGAACAGGTGATTCAGTTGACAGAGTATGAAATGACAGGTATAGAGCTTGATTGTAAAGTGTCTTCTCAGGTGCTGATCAATATTTTTGAACACAACACCCCACTTCATGATGGCGCGGTTATTATCAGAGGGGACAGAATTACATCAGCAACATGTTATCTGCCACTTTCAGATAACATGACAATCAGTAAAGATCTGGGAACAAGGCATCGTGCGGCATTGGGAATGAGCGAGGTTTGCGATGCTCTTGTGATTGTTGTTTCAGAAGAAACTGGACTTGTTTCTGTGGCTTCCGGAGGACGATTGCTTCGAGCTATTAACGCAGAAGAACTTCGGAGACAGTTAAGCCAGATTCAGTATAGAAAGACAGAGACAAAGAACAAGTTTTCTATACGGAAAGGATGGCACAGATCATGAAAAAATACAAATTGACAACGAATCTTCCGCTTAAGATTATTGCATTTGTTTTTGCAGCATTTCTTTGGCTGATTGTTGCGAATGTTGCTAATCCGGTTACGAAATCAACTTATACAAACATCAAAGTTACGATAGCGAACGATGATGTGATTACACAGGGTGGGGAAGTTTATACGGTTTTAGATGATCAGAATGTAAACGTAGTTGTTTATGCAAAACGTTCAGTGATTCAACAGATTAAGTCGGATGATATTGTGGCTACTGCGGATATTAAAGAAATGGATTCCAGGACAGGGTTGATACCAATTTCAGTATCAATTCCAAAGTATAGTGGATCTTATCAGTCGGCAGAGGCTGCTCCGAGAAATATACAGATTAAGACAGAACCAACAGGTAAGACTGTATTTACACTGACTGTTAGCACAACAGGAACGCAGCGTGACGGTTATCAGATTGGAGAGATGAAAGTTAATCCTGAAAAAATAACGATTACAGGAGCAGAATCAACAGTAAAATCAATTGATAAAGCCGTAGCGAAGATTAATGTAGATGGAATTTCAAAAGATGAAGAACTTACAGCAGAACTTGTTTTATATGATGCATCGGGAAATGTAATCAATCAGGGACAGCTAAGTAATAATCTTGGAGAAGATGGAATCACTGTAGATGTGACAGTAATGAGGATCAAGACGGTTCCGTTAAAATTTGAAGCATCTGGAACACCGGCAGATGGATATGAATATCTCGGTTGTTCGAGCGAACCGGCGAGCGTGCAGATCTGCGGAAAAGAAGAGGCCTTATCCAAGATTGAAAGTATCAATATTCCAGCATCTGAATTGTCTATCGCTGGGGCAACAGAGAAGATAGAGAAAGCATTTGACATTACAGATTATCTGCCGGAAGGTGTAGAACTGATTGAAGGCGCTTCGGGAAAGGTTACCGCAACTGCAATGATCGAACAGTTGGGAAATCGTACAATTGAGTTTATGGTTGCATCTATCAAACAGAATTATCTGGCAAAAAATCTTCAGGTAAGTTATGAGCCAGATGCTGAGGTGACACTTGTATTTCAGGGGGAGAAAGATACGCTGGACAGTCTGGATATCAGCAATGCAGTATCGGTAAACCTCCAGAATTACACGAAGGAAGGCACTTTTGACATACCGGTAGAAGTAGATCTTCCGGATGGAGTGACATTGACAAAACCAGTGACAGTGCAGCTTACATTGACTGAAAAAAAATCCACAGAAGATGAACAACCGGAAAATAACTCTGAGACAAATTAGTGATACATTATATTGTTTTATAAATTACAGGTCTAAATTAAAAAAGAATTAAGATGACCGGCATTGACAGTTTTCAATGCATATTATATGATATTGGAGTTAAAACTTCCAACTATCAGAGAGATAGAATAGGAGAATAACATGGTAAGCGATAAAGTAGTGATCAAAAATCCGACAGGACTTCATCTAAGACCGGCAGGATTGTTTTGTAAAACTGCAATGCAGTACAAGAGCAAGATCACAGTATACAAAAAGATGAAAAACGAAGAGGTAAATGCAAATGCCAAAAGTGTATTAAGCGTACTGGGAGCATGTATAAAAAGCGGAGATGAGATTACAATTATTTGCGAAGGTGAAGATGAAGAAACAGCACTTTCAGATATGATTCAACTTGTGAAAGATGGATTGGGAGAATAAGTGGTGTTTATAAACTGGTATATTGTAACAGTGAAGAGACATTAGGAGGAAAAAGAAATGAGCAAAGCAACATTAGTAATCATGGCGGCAGGTATTGGAAGTCGTTTTGGAGGCGGAATCAAGCAGCTGGCTCCAATCGGACCAAATGGAGAGATTATCATGGACTACTCCATCTATGATGCATTAGAAGCAGGGTTTGACAAAGTTGTATTCGTTATCCGCAAAGATCTCGAGAAAGATTTCAAAGAGATCATTGGCAACCGTATTGAAAAAGAAGTAGAAGTAGCATATGCATTTCAAGAGCTTGATGATATTCCGGAAAAATTCAGCGGAAAATTCACAGGAAGAACAAAACCTTGGGGAACAGGTCAGGCAATTCTTTGCTGTAAAGATGTGGTGGATGCTCCATTCCTTGTAATCAATGCAGATGATTATTATGGAAAAGAAGCATTTAAAGAGGCATACAGTTATTTGACAAACCTCCCGTCTACTGATATAATGCAGATTTGTATGGTCAGCTTTGTATTAAAAAATACATTGAGTGACAATGGCGGTGTGACCAGAGGCGTGTGCAAAGTAGACGGACATGGTATGCTTGCAGACATTGAAGAGACACATAACATCGAAAAAGAAGATGGAAAAGCCGTAATCCATAAAGAGGATGGAGATGTATTCCTTAACATTGATTCACCGGTATCTATGAATATGTGGGGAATTACACCCAAATTTTTCGAGATTCTTAAGACAGGATTTGATGAGTTCCTTGAGAAAACAGAAAGTACAGATCTAAAAGCAGAATATCTGCTTCCGACAATGATTGGAGATCTGTTAAGTGATGGAAAACTGGAAGTAAAAGTACTGCAGTCACATGACCAGTGGTTTGGTGTGACATATAAGGAAGATAAAGAATCTGTAACAGCAGCGCTTCGTGGATTGATTGAAGAAGGAGTTTACCCGTCAAAATTGTTCTAATTTAAGAAAAGGGATGTAAGATGGCAAAACGAAAAGGATCTGCTGGCAATTCTGCACGCAGAAAAAAAAGTACAAATAAGTATTCCCGCAGATCGGGAAGTAATAAGTTAGGGACAGTATGTATTGTTCTTCAGACGATTGCAAGTGTAGCATTGATGGCAGTATTGTATTTGCTTGGAATGATTCCTGAAAAATATCTGATATTGACAGCAGCTATTTTATTCTTCTTATGGTGCGTCACGTTGAATTCACAGGTAGCAAGGAGAAAACGGGGGACTTTGGGAAAAGTGTTCAGTTTACTTATGGCGGTTGTGATGTTTACTGGAAGTTATTATGTCGCTCAGGCTAATAATATGATTGGAAAGATCACAGGCGGCAACTACAAAGTGGATAAGATGGTCGTTGCAGTGCGCGCAGATGATTCAGCGGAGACAATAGAAGATGCGGCAGGCTATACGTATGGTGTACAGTTTGAGAAAGGTGCTGACAATATACAGACGGCTGTAACTGATATTGAAAAGCAGATTGGTGTTGATACAATCGAAGTGAAAGAGTATGATTCGGTTCAGGCACAGGCACAGGCTTTGATTGATGGAGATTGTGATGCAATCATTTATAACAGTGCATATACAAGTCTGATGGAAGAAGCGGTAGATGGCTATAGCGAAAAAGCAAAGGTATTATATACATTTAATATTCGTGTAGAATTGAATTTAGGAAACAAAGATAGCATGGCAACGGATGACAGCATTACAAAAGAACCATTTACAGTTTATATCAGTGGTATTGATGTTTATGGTGATGTATCAGAAACAAGTCGAAGTGATGTAAATATTATCGCAGTTGTAAATCCACAGACACATCAGATATTACTTGTAACAACACCGCGTGATTATTATGTTCCTATTCCGGGAGTTTCAGGAGGACAGAGAGATAAGTTGACACATGCGGGAATTTACGGAGTAGATGCATCAATGCGTACATTGGCAGAACTGTATGAGACAGACATTAATTATTTTGCGAGATTGAACTTTACTTCATTAATTGATATTGTAGATACACTTGGAGGAGTAGATGTATACTCGGAATATGAGTTTACAACAAGTGAAGATTCAGAACACGTAATGGATGTAAAGAAAGGATATAATCACTTTAATGGTGAAGAAGCTCTTGCATTCTCTAGAGAAAGACAAAATGTTCCTGGTGGAGATAACCAGAGAGGAAAAGATCAGCAGGCAGTTATTACGGCTATGCTGAAGAAGTGTTTGTCACCGACTATGCTCTTGAAAGCTAACGCCATCATGGAACAGGTAAGTAAAGATATAGAGACCAATATGTCTCAAGAAGAGATTAATGCATTGATTAAATATCAATTGAGTAATAATCCAGCTTGGACGATTCAGTCTGTGGCAGCAGAAGGAACTAATTCAAAAGGCACGTGCTATTCCAGTGGCGATACAGAACTCTTCATTATGGAGCCAATCGAGTCTTCGGTACAGGAAATCATTGATTTGGTCAATATAGTTGAAGAGGGTGGAACGTTGCCGGAAGGTGAACAATTGAATTAAGGGTTGAGAATATCTAAATAAAGCGAGTATTAACACCGGGGAATCCTAACTTTGATTAAATCCCCGGTGTTTTGTTGGATAGAAATAGAAACAAAGTTAGATGGTATAACAAAAGAGGAAAAATGCAAAAAAATATATTAAGAATAGTAGAAACATTTATTTCGGTACTACTTATCACGCTGGCTGGTTTGTTGAGTTTTAGTATAGCGTGGATGTTTAAAACATGGACAAATCTGTCAATGGAGGAACTTGTTTTTCATCTTGAAGTTCCACTTGAAGGAACAAATGAAGACATGATTATTGAATATATACGGTCTTGTGCTGTTCCGACAGTAATCATTTTTTTGGCAGCAATGGTGATGATTGCTGCGTATCGTAAAAAGAAAGAATACTCGATTATCGTTAGAGGAGCAATGATTTGTTCACTTGCGATTATGGTAGTTGGAATATCCTATACATGGAAAGAATTGGATATAGGAAATTATATAAAAAATCAAAATAACGATTCGAATTTTATTGAACAGTATTATGTAAATCCGGAAGAAACATCATTGACGTTTCCGGAAACAAAAAGAAATTTAATTTATATTTTCCTGGAATCAATGGAAACAACGTATTCGGATCAGGCGAATGGCGGTGCGTTTGAACAGGATATCATTCCAGAACTTACGCAAATTGCACAGGAGAATGAAGATTTTTCGGGAACGGATACACAATTAAATGGAGGGGAAGTTTTTCCAGGCTCAACATGGACGATGGGAGCGATGTTTTCACAAACATCAGGTCTTCCGTTAAATGTTTCATCAATTGGCGCAAATGATATGGATACACAGGAAAGATTTATGCCAGGATTAACTACATTAGGAGACATCCTGGAGGAAAATGGATATTCTCAAACATTAATGATCGGATCAAATGCGAGATTTGGAGGACGTGAATTATATTTTGCAGATCACGGTAATTACGATATTGAAGATTATAATTATGCGATAGAGCAGGGCTGGATTCCATCAGATTATTCTGTTTGGTGGGGGTATGAGGATCAAAAACTGTTTCAATTTGCAGAAAATAAATTACAGGAGCTTTCTACACAGGATCAACCATTTAATCTGACGTTGCTTACTGTTGATACACATTTTGAAGATGGTTACGTATGTGATCTTTGTCAGGATGAGTTTGGAGAACAGTATGCAGATGTTATGGCTTGTTCCAGCAGGCAGGTTGCTGAATTCATCAGTTGGATCCAACAACAGGATTTTTATTCGAATACGACAATTGTGATATCTGGAGATCATCTTACAATGGATAGTGATTTTTGTGAATCGGTTTCTGATGACTATACGCGTCGAACATATACCGCTGTGATTAATCCTGCAGTTGAAGTACAATCTACAGAGAAGAGAGAGTATTCTACTTTGGATCTTTTTCCAACGACACTTGCAGCTATGGGCGTTCAAATTGACGGAGATCGGTTAGGACTTGGAACAAATCTATTTTCGAATCTTCCAACATTAACAGAGAGTATTGGATATGCGAAAGAAGCGAGTGAGTTAAAGAAAAAATCAAAATTTGTCGATGAGTTTGCACAGATTGATGAAACTTCTGAGGAACTTTTGAGACGTGAAGAAAAAATCCCTTCTGCAGCTGTTGGAGGAGATGCTTACGATCCTGATAATCATACGTTTCGTGTTAATATTAACAGATTAAAAGGTGTGAATGAGGAAGTGGAGTCGATTGGAGTTAATGTTTGGACAGTGATAGATAAAAGTGATACACAATGGATTGAATGTGATGATCCGGATGAGGATGGCGGATATTATATAGATGTTGATCCAGCTATCTTTGATAATAAAACAGGAAATTATTATATACAAGCCTGTTTGAACTATACTTCGGGAGAAAGTTATAAATTAGGAAGTGAATTTATGATAGTTGTAGAGTAAAAATGCATGGATGGATTTAAGATAGCGTGATATAAATGATAGAAAGCAAAGGTATAGCAGTAAGAAAAATCTTATTTTTATACCTTTATTTTATGTGAAAAATGGTAGAATAAAAGGTGAAAACAAGTTTCAAATATTTATATTATAAGAAAAGTCGAAATCGATGAAAAAGTGAATTTTAGATGTCAAGTATTGTATTACGATGTGAAATTTGTTATTATGAAATATAAGTGTAAAAAACATGTAACATTTAATGACAAAAGGTTGTAAAAAATGAGAAGAATAATAAATTTTAGAAGTTCAAAAACAAGAATGATGATATTAGCGTTGGTTGATATTGCTACGATGATAATGAATTCTTATCTTGCGCTGATACTGAGACATGAAGGTCATTACAGCTGGATTGATGATAAATATATTAACAGTATTCAATCCTACATGATAATTAATATAGTGACTACATTAATTATTTTTATTATATTAAATCTATATAATAATGTATGGAGCTTTATAGGCGTACATGAAGAATTGATGATTGTCGCAGCATGTACGTTATCAACAGCTTTTCAAGGCTTGGGCATGGAAGTATTTATGCTGGAGGTTCCAAGAAGCTACTATGTTTTTTATCTGTTTTTAATGGTAACGACTACAACAATCACACGCTTTTCATATAGAATGCTGGCTACAGTGAAGCATGGTTTAAAACGAAATCGGGGGGAAATTGTTAACACGTTAGTGATTGGGGCTGGCGAAGCGGGAAGTGTAATTGTTCAGGAAATAAAATCCAGTAAATATTTGAATCGAAATGTGGTTGGTATTATAGATGATAATCCATCCAAAAAAGGAAAGTATCTGCACGGGATAAAAATACTTGGAAATCGCAATGATATAAAGCGTTTGGCAGAAAAGTATGATGTGCAGGAAATTATATTAGCGATTCCGTCTGCTAGCGCAAAAGATACGCGTGATATTCTGAAAATTTGTAACGAAACCGAATGCAAACTTAAAGTGTTACCTGGAATGTATCAACTGATCACAGAAGAAGTGAGCGTATCAAAATTAAGAGAAGTATCGATTGAAGATCTATTAGGAAGAGATACGATCAATATTGATGTGGAAAGTGTATATAATCATATTAATAATCAGGTGGTAATGATTACCGGTGGAGGTGGTTCTATCGGTTCTGAATTGTGTCGTCAGATTGCTGCGCATAATCCTAAGCTATTAATTATTTTTGATATATATGAGAATACAACATATGACATTCAGCAGGAACTTATAAAAAAATATCCGTCATTAAAATTAGAAACATTAATTGGATCAGTTCGAAATACAAATCGAATTGAAAGTGTAATTGAACGTTATAGACCAGATATTATTTATCATGCAGCTGCGCATAAGCATGTCCCTCTTATGGAGGATAGTCCGAACGAGGCAATAAAAAACAATGTTTTTGGAACTTATAAAACAGCCCGTGCAGCGGATAAGTATGGGGTGAAGAGATTTGTATTGATCTCAACGGATAAAGCGGTTAATCCAACCAATATTATGGGTGCTTCAAAACGAATCTGCGAAATGATTATACAGACGTTCAGCAGATATTCAGCAACAGAGTATGTAGCAGTACGTTTTGGAAACGTGCTTGGAAGTAATGGAAGCGTTATACCACTTTTTAAGAAACAGATAGCAGAAGGAGGACCGGTGACGGTAACTCATCCGGATATTATCAGATACTTTATGACGATACCAGAAGCAGTTTCGCTTGTTCTGGAAGCAGGGGCGAATGCAAAAGGTGGAGAAATCTTTGTACTTGATATGGGAGAACCAGTGAAAATTGCTGATCTGGCTAAGAATCTGATCCGGCTTTCAGGATATAAGTTGGGAGAGGATATTGAGATTAAGTATACAGGATTGAGACCTGGGGAAAAATTATATGAGGAATTACTGACAAAAGAGGAAGGTTTGAAAAAGACTGCGAACGAACTTATTTTTGTTGGTAAACCGTTGGAATTTGATGAAGTACATTTCCTGAGCAGATTAAAAGAGCTGGAAGAAAAAGCAAATTCAGAGTCTCATGAAATTAAAGAATTAGTAGCTGACATTGTACCGACCTATCATATTCGTCCGGAAGACGAAGAACGTGACAGAAAGCGAAAAGATAGCAGTGAAACTTTTCATGAATTCTGTAGCTTAGGGAAAGAAGAAAAAACGGATTCATCCTATGATTGAGAAAGAAGAGAGTGATAAATGAAAAAATATAACATTCCATTTTCACCACCTGATATTTCTGAAGAAGAAATATCAGAGGTGGTCGATACACTGAAAAGTGGCTGGATTACAACAGGACCAAAAACCAAAACATTTGAAAAAGAAATTGCAAATTATTGTCATACAGAGTATGCAGTCTGCCTAAATTCTGCAACAGCTGCATTGGAGATGGCACTGAGAATTTTGGGAGTAGGACCAGGAGATGAAGTGATTACAACTGCATATACGTATACAGCGTCGGCAAGTGTGGTATGTCATGTCGGAGCAAAACTTGTCTTGGTGGATACGGCAAAAGATTCTTATGAGATGGATTATGCTCAATTGGAAAATGCGATAACTGAGAAAACGAAAGTGATCATTCCTGTGGATTTGGCTGGTATAATTTGTGATTATCGTAGAATTTATGCAATTGTTGAGAAGAAGAAACACTTGTTTCATCCGGAAAATGAAATCCAAAAAAAATATGGCAGGATTATTGTATGTGCGGATGGTGCGCATGCATTTGGAGCAGAAAAAGGCAAACAGAAATGTGGAGAGATTGCTGATTTCACAAGCTTTTCTTTTCATGCAGTTAAAAATCTAACGACTGCGGAAGGTGGGGCTTTAACTTGGAAGAAACAAGAGAACGTGGATGGACAGGAAATTTACAAGAAATTGATGTTAATGTCATTACATGGACAATCAAAAGATGCATTATCAAAAACACAGCTTGGAGCCTGGGAATACGATATTGTTGCGCCTTATTATAAATGTAATATGACGGATGTCATGGCATCCATTGGACTGGCTCAGTTTAGAAGATATCCATCCTTATTGAAGCGAAGAAGAGAGATTGTTGAATTCTATAACAGATATTTAGACGGACTGCCGGTACAGGTTCTTCCACATTATGTAGGTGATAATAAATCAAGTGGTCATTTGTATATTATTCGCATAAATGGAAAATCTAGAGAAGAGATGAATGAAATTATAAAGAAGATGGCAGAACAAGGTGTTGCAACAAATGTACACTATAAACCGTTGCCATGTCTTAGCGCATACAAGAATATGGGATTCGATATTAAGGATTATCCGAATGCAGCCGCAATGTATGAAAATACGATGACTTTACCACTTCATACAAAATTGACAGATGAGGATGTGGCAGTTGTAATCGATGTATTTAAAGAATGTGCCGGTCTGAATTAAATGAGGAAAAAATGAAAAAATGGGATGAAATACCTGTATTTATGAAAAATGAACAGGTGAAATATTATTACAATATTTTAAAAAAGAAAGAACAACAAATAAGAATAAAAAGAATTTTCGATCTTGTGATGGCTGTTGGTTTGATTATTGTTCTGGCACCATTTATGCTAGCAATTAGTGTTGCAATAAAAATGGATTCTCCAGGACCGGTAATATTTAAACAAGTCAGAATAACAACATACGGTCGCAAATTTTATATCTATAAGTTCCGTACAATGGTAGCAGGGGCAGATAAGATTGGAAGTAAGGTGACTGTTCAGGGAGATTCAAGAATAACAAAAACAGGAGAATTCCTAAGAAAGTATCGCCTGGATGAAATCCCTCAGTTATTCAATGTCCTTATAGGAGACATGTCTTTTGTGGGCACAAGACCTGAGGTAGAGAAATACGTTCATCAATATAATGATGCAATGAAAGCTACTTTACTTATGCCGGCGGGAATTACTTCGCTGGCAAGTATAAAATATAAGGACGAAGATCAGTTACTTCGAAATGCAGAAAATACAGATGAAGAATATGTTAAGATTGTTTTGCCGGAAAAAATGAAATACAATTTGAAGGCACTAGAAGAATTCGATATTTTTTCTGATCTGAAAACGATGATTGCTACTGTGTTTGCAGTTGTACGATAAACAGGAGAGAAAACAGAGATGAATTTTACAAAGATGATATCAAAAGTGAGATGGCTGATAGGATTACTTTCAATTCCGGTATTTAGTATCGGATATATAAAGTATCATTATAATGTTGCTTTGCTCGGTATTATGTTAATATGGATATGTAACATATGGTTTAGTATGGAAAATATTAAAAGAAGAATTTTATTCTTGATGCTAAACATTACACAATTTGTATTTCTCATTGGAAATCCGGTGATTAGCGCATTTCGTGGAGAAGAATGGTGGACAAGATTTTGGGATTTTGCAGAGCATTTTTCCATGCTGGTACTCTATTTGAGCCTTATTGGTCTGTATTTTGGCGCAGTGAGCGTAGAATATTATCTTGATAAAAGAAAGTCAGAAGCAGTTCGTAGTAAAAAAATAGCTGACTACGAAAAAACATATATGCCATATATACAATTTGTAGCTATTGCCGGATTTAGTTTGACATGGATTTGCCAAATGGTATCCGGGGGAGAAAAAGTCCTCTTTATGAGAGGAAAAGATTATACGGATTTTTATGTGGATTTTGTGAGTCAGATTCCGTATGTCATTCAGATCGCAGCTGCAATGATGCAGTATTTTATGTGCATTTTTCTGGCAACCAAACCGAAAAAGAAATGGGCTTTTGGAGTTTTGAGCTTAAATATAGTCTCAACCATTCCATCACTTATAGTTGGTATTAGAAATCCACTTGTTTTAGCATGTGTATTTTCTTTTGTATATTATTTTATTAGGGATGCACTGGGAGATGAAGAAAAGTGGATTGGTAAAATTGAAAAAATAATGATTGCAGTTGCAACCCCAATAGGAATTTGCCTGCTTGCAGCATACACGTATATTAGAAAAGGAGCTGAAATAGCAACGAAGGGAATTGTAGCGCTGTTTTTAGATTTTTTTGTAAATCAGGGAACTTCGTTTGACGTTCTTTCATCAGCACGTGGTGCAATGCCGTATCTGCCAGAGAGAAAAATGCGAAATTACACATTCGGAGGTTTTTTGGATTATATTTTTCATGGATCCATAGCACAGAAATTCTTTGGTGCATCGCCACTTCCAGATGGTAATAATATGATAAACGCTTTAGAAAGTAACAGCTTTGCACATAATTTTTCTTATATTGCGAAGGGAAAAGAAGCATATTTAAGTGGAGAAGGATTCGGAAGTTCCTATATCCTTGAAACCTACACGGATTTTGGATATATAGGAGTTATTGTGTTTTCATTTTTGCTAGGAGCCTTACTTATTTATGCACTTCACCTACTGAAGAAGAATTTATTGATCTTTACGATGGTATTGGTATCATTAATGAAAATTTTCTTTATTCCACGTGCTGAGGCATTAGGATGGCTTCAGTTTATTATTTATTTACAATTCTGGATTCCAGTTATATGTAGTTTTTTGGGAGCTGTAATTGTAAGGAAACTAGTGATCATACAAAAGCAACGGAGTGAAATGAAATGAAAAAATACGAACAGTACAAAAAAATGATAATGTTTCTATTAGGACTTTTCATGGTTGCTGTATTGACAGCAGCATATGGTTATGTGTGGTATGAACATTATTTGTATCTTGTAGTATATCCTTTCCTTGGAAAAGGTAATTTATTAGTAATTTTAATTTATGCTATACTCATAGCATTCTTTTTACAAGTATACAGCGGATATAAATTTGGATATTTGAAACTGGGGGATGTGATCTTTTCACAGGTATTGTCGATTGTGATCACCAATGTAATTACTTATTTTCAGATAAGTTTGATTGGACGAAGCCTGTTCCCGGTTGCTCCAATGTTAGGACTGACAATGATAGAGATTATATTTTCTGTTGTCTGGTCTACTTTTGCATCAACGATATATCATAAGATGTATCCACCACATAAGACGCTTATGATTTATGGAAGCGAAATGAAAAGCTCGATAAAAATGGCAAGTTCTCTTGAACAAAAAATGAAAAAGAGAAGTGATAAATACCGAATCAAAGAAATGGTGGATGTTAGTGTCGGACTAGATACACTGAAAGAAATGATGCAGCACTATGATGCAGTTCTTATTTGTGATGTAAAAACAGAAATGAGAAATAAGATATTAAAATACTGTTTTGAAAAATCAATAAGAACATATATCACACCTAAAATTTCGGATATTATTGTAAGAAGTGCAGATGATATCCATTTGTTTGACACGCCACTCCTTCTTTGTAGAAATTGCGGATTGAATTTTGAGCAGAGAGTGATAAAAAGACTGATGGATATCGTTATTTCTCTAGTGATTCTTACGATTACATCACCAATTATGCTTGTTACAGCGATTGCAATCAAAGCATATGATCATGGGCCGGCATTCTTTAAGCAGAAGAGATGTACAATTAACGGAAAAGTATTTGAGATTCTGAAGTTTAGAAGTATGATTGTGGATGCAGAAAAACCTGGAATGGTAATTCCGGCAAAAGACAGGGATCCACGTATCACACCGGTTGGAAGGTTTATCAGAGCTACAAGAATTGATGAACTTCCGCAGCTGATCAATGTTCTGAAGGGGGAAATGAGTATTGTAGGGCCAAGACCAGAGCGTGTAGAGCATGTTGAAAAATATTCCAGGGATATACCAGAATTTTCTTATCGATTGAAAGTAAAAGGTGGTTTAACAGGTTATGCTCAGGTATTGGGAAAATATAATACAACAGCCTACGATAAATTAAAGCTTGATTTGATGTACATTGAAAATTATTCAATTGCATTGGATTTAAAACTTCTTTTAATGACAATCAAAATTGTATTTAGTAAAGAAAGTACAGAAGGATTTGAAGAAGAAAATAATTGATGATTTTTAAACAGAGTTAATTTTAAAGCTAAATGGAGATATTGAATAAGATGGAAGGTTTTTTTGATTTTAAAGATTTTATTGTTCGGATTTTGAAACGCTGGCGATTGATCGTTGTCGTTGCTGTCATATTTACAATTGCATTAGGCGGAATAAAATATGTTACAGGAATTTCGAATATTGGAACTGAAACATCAGAAGAAAACGATAACAATTCGACACAGTCAGAAATACAAAATATTAAAAAATCAATAAAAATGTTAAATAAAGGAGTGACTCGCTGGGATGAGTATTATTCCAAGAGTAAGTTAATGCATATTGATTCCTATAATGCAACGTACTATTCACTTGTATTTAATATCAGTATGACCGGAAATCCTTATTATTCAGATGCGTCAACAGCGGCATCTAATTGTAAACAGAATATTGAGAATGGATCTTATTTTGAGAGCGTTTCTGAAAAAACAGGAGTTAGTGTAGAAGATCTGAAAGATCTGGTTTTAGTTAATGTAGGCCAGTCGTCTGTTGAAATTCGTGGATACAAATATGACGACTTAGATCTTCAGGGCGCGATAGATCAATTATATAGTATTGTTGTGACAGATATGGAACAACGTTATCCTGAAAAATATCAGTACGAGAAAATGTCTTCTACAGAGTTTACAGGAAAAGATGAGATTTTGATTGCAAAACAGGATACCATTATCGCAAACGGCGAGAGATATATATCAGAGCTTAGCAGCAGACAGAGGGTTCTTGCAGAGATGGAAGAGCAGACTCCGGTTGTTGAAACAACAACATCTTCTGTAATTAGTAATACTGTAAAATATGCAGTTGTAGGCTGCGTTGGCGGAATTGTAGTGGCGATTATTTTAGGATTGGTTCTTGATCTGCTGAATAAAACACTTTCTGATGAGCGTGAGTTAAAGAACGAATATGGAGTGAAGTGTCTGGCAGGCTCTAATATTCTGCCAAAGAAGAAAAATAGAATTGATCGTTGGATTGAAAGCATACGTTGTACAAAGACGCCACTAGAACCAGAAAAATGGGCAGAATATGTTGCTACAAGAATCAGCCAGGAAAATATGGACAGTAGATCTGTTTTGTTAACTGGATGTGGAGTGAATATAGTTGAAGAGAAGAAACTTCTTCTTTTAAAGGACTACTTGAAAAAGAAAAATATAAATCTGATTCTGGCAAATTCAGTAATTTCCGACGCGTCTGCATTGACACAGGGAGAAAATGTGAAGAATGTTATTCTTGCGGAACGTGTGGGAGTATCAGAGGTCGTATTGATCAATGAAGAGATAGAGATTATTAAGGGAATGGACAAAAATCTTGTAGGATTTGTATTGGTTTAAAAATATGAAAAAAATATTATTTGTTTCTCATACAGCTAATTTTTCGAAATTTAACAGGAACTTTATGAAATGGTTCAGAGAGCAAGGCTGGGAAGTATCTTATGCATCGGATGGAAAGGAAAAAATTCTGGATTGTGATCATGCATATACTTTTCCATTTGCTCGCTCTCCGTTTAGCAGTGATAATATAAAAGCATATAAGATGCTTAAGCAGCTGATTCAAAAAGAAAAATTTGACATTATTCATTGTCATACACCAGTTGGAGGTGTAGTAACGCGCTTGGCAGCAAAAAAAGCCAGAAAAAATGGAACTGTTGTTATGTATACGGGACATGGGTTACATTTTTACAAGGGAGCACCGAAACTTAACTGGATGTTATATTATCCGGTTGAAAAAATTTGCGCAAAATATACAGATGCTTTACTTACAATCAACGAAGAAGATTATGATAATGTGAGAAAGTATCATTTCCCTGCAAAACAAATTTTTCATGTGCATGGAGTAGGAGTATCATTGGAACGCTTTCATAAGCATACCAGACAGGAAAAAGAAGTGCTTCGTTCAGAATACGGATATGCGAAGGACGCATTTCTGATGATTGTAGTTGCTGAAATCAACAAGAATAAAAATCAGCAGTTTTTAATGCAATCTGTTGCGCACCTGAAAGAAAAATATCCTGATATTAAGTTGTTACTTGTAGGACAAGGTGAACTTGAGGAGCAATTAAAGAGCCAGGTAAAAGAGCAGCATCTGGAAGACTGGATAGAGTTCCTTGGGTATCGGAAGGATGTAGACAAATTGCTTGCACTCTCGGATGTACTAGTGACGGCATCTTATAGAGAAGGACTTCCAGTGAATATTATGGAGGCGATGGCATCAGGACTTCCTGTTATCTGTACAGATGTGCGAGGTCAGAGAGAGTTAATTCATAATAATCGAAATGGATATATTTATGAAATTGACAATGAAGATGAATTTAAAAATGCAGTGATAAAACTGATGACAGAAGAGGATATGAGGGAGAAATTTGCTTCTGCTAATGTGCAGGATGTCGAGAGATATTCGCTCCCTTCTGTCATGAAGGAAATGGAGCAGATTTATCGAATCTATATGTAAAGGATATGAAAATGAAATTCAGCGTAATTATTCCAGTATATAATGCAGAAAAATATATTGAAAGAGCAATAGACAGTATTGTTAAACAGGATTATAAGGATTATGAAATGATTTTGATTAATGATGGCTCGACCGATAGAAGTTTGGAGATTATTCAAAGGCTGGCAGAAAGAAATTCAAGAATCAGGGTAGAATCGATTGTAAATGAAGGAGTTTCGCATGCCAGAAACAAAGGAATTGAGCTGGCAAACGGGGAGTACGTTTTATTTATGGATGCGGATGACATGCATGAAGAAAATACGTTACAACAAATTGAGGACTTCCTTGTTAAATATGATAATCCAGACTGTTTCTGCTTTGGATTTACGGAATACACTGAAGAAAATGGGAAATTAACGAAAAAGAATCAAGTAAATTTTCCTGATTTATGGTTAAAAGATGAGAAAGAAATTGATCGTTGTTCCATGAGGCTGATCAACGAAACAATTTTTGGTTCCGTATGGAGTAAAGCCTATAAAAGAGAGATGCTTAACAAATATAATATCAGAATGCCAGAAGATATGTTTGTGGGTGAAGATTATTGCTTTAACTTAGATGTGCTTGCGCATTGTAGAGAATATGCGACAGCAAAAAATCATTTTTATAAATATATGCTGGAAAATTCAGAGTCAATTATCAGAAAGTATAATCCGGTGAAATTTGAACAGATGTACAAGATGCATGAACGAAGAAAGAAATTCATCTTGGATCATACAGATTGTAACAGCATCGAGAAAGAAGCACAGATAAGATGTAATTTCGTAAGATTGTGCATGTCCTGTTTTATGGATTTATTCAGGAAAGAATGTTCGTTTACGCACAGACAAAAGATTGCGTATATCAGGGAAAAGCGGAGTGTAGAAAAAGACAGGTATCACAAAGAATACTTACGATATTTTTCTTCGAATTACAAAGTTGTCTATACGTTGTTTTCTTTTTTAGGGCAAAATGGGATCTTACTATTAGCAAAAGCATGCTTTTGTTTGAAGTTTTATCTTGGGAAAAATATATAAGGAGTAATGAGAGATGCGGATAATCAGTTGTGCAAGCTATTATGGAACAGGTTCTAGTGCAATTACAAACTATTTGGAGGAATTTGAAAATTGTAAGTCATTGTCAGACTATGAATTTAGGTTTCTATATGATCCGGATGGAGTAAGTGATCTGGAGTTCCATATTGTAGAAAATCATCATAGACATAACTCAGGCTACGCGTTAAAGCGCTATGAGAAATTTGCAAAACAATTAGGCAACCCATACTTTAAAAAATATGAGTACTATTTTGACGGAAAATGGAAGTCTCTGACACAGGAGTATATTGATAAACTGACAGAATTTAAATATACAGGATACTGGCATCAGGATGTGACAGATCGCGGCCTTCTATTTTATATTTGGAAGCGCTGTTTGAATAAGTTACTCCAGAAGACCATATGGAGAAATCAAAAAGAACGGTCATTGAATGAACTTCCCAAGGAAATTACATATTGTAGTTACCCGCCAGAAGAAAAATTCCTTGAATATACAAGGGAATATACAGACAAACTCTTTGAAGCTGCAAATAGAGAGCAGATGGATAATTTGATGATTGATCAGGTTGTTCCACCTTCTAATTTGAAAAGATATCTCCGGTATTTTTCCAATATCAATGTTTTTGTGGTAGATCGAGATCCGAGGGATGTCTATCTTGCGGAAAAATATATTTATAAAGGAAGAATTGCACCTACAGAAAGTGTGGAACTGTTTTGTAAATGGTACGAATATACAAGAAGACATAGAAAAACGGAAAAATATGATGAGACAAAAGTGATGTTTGTACAGTTTGAAAATTTGATTTATAAGTATGAACAGACCACAGAGAAAATCAGGGAATGGCTGGGCTTAGAGAAAGAAAGCCATAAATATGTCAGAGAAAGATTTAATCCGGACATATCAATAAAAAACACAAGATTATGGGAAAAAATTCCAGGTGTATCAGAAGATATGAAGTATATAGAAGAGCATTTGGCAGAATATCTTTATCCATATAAGGAAAATTGATGGAGGGTGTGGCATGAAAATTGCTATGGTATTTGATGGTTTAGGTGTTGGTGGGATAGAACGTGTAGGAATTGACTACATGAAACTTTTATCAGAAGATGGACATGATGTTACAGTTTATAATCTGGTTCCATCAGCGAATGCCATGGAGTCTGAAATAGAAGACAGTATTACAATTCGTCACAATTCTTTCCCGAGAAAGGTATGCCCGGAGATGTATGTATCTTTGGTGAAGCGTTATAGCTGGGGAAAGTATGTATATATTCCAATTGATATTGCTACAAATATTGGTTTGGCCTTCTCAAAACTGATAAAGAAAAACAGAAAAGAGACCTATGATTTTGCGATTGCTTTCTCAGGCCATTATAATGATTTGAAATTTGTGGCAAGTGATTTTATAAAGGCAAAACATAAAATTTGCTGGTTACACGGAAGCATACTTGATTATGCTCTTTTATCCAGTGGATTTTTGATGTTGTATAAAAAAATTGGAAATCTTGTTTCGCTGTCATCATTTTATGATAATGGTGTTATGACAAGCAATAAATGGTTATCTGATATCAATATAAGAAAAATATACAATCCAACATTTATAGCAGATCGTGAATTAGATGAATGTAAGATCGAACATTTAAGAGAATCGTATGGAGAATTTTTGTTAATGGTAGGACGATTTACAAAAGAAAAGGATCAGGCTACTGTGATTCGCGCAGGAAAGATCTTACGAGAACAGTATGGAATCCAGAGAAACATCATGTTTCTTGGAGATGGGCCGGAAAGAGAGAAGATAGAGATGCTGGCAAAAGAAGAGGGAATGGACGATCTTGTAATATTTGCAGGAAATCAAATGGATGTGCAGAATTATTATGCGGCATCGAAAATTTTAGTTCATTCAAGTCCAGCGGAGGGACTGCCAACGGTATTACTGGAAGCAATGAATTTTGGAATTCCGATTGTGGCAACCAACAGTCTTCCAGGTGTACCTGAAATTTTAGAAGGAACGAAAGATGGACTCGTCTGCGATGTTGGAGATGCAAAGGGAATGGCAGACAAAATACGCTTGTTACTTACAAATCAGGAATTATACGAGAAATATTCAAACTGTGGAAGAAACAGAATAGAAAGTTTTAGACCTGAATATGTGAGAAGACAGTTAGAAAGTTATTTTGAAGAAATAATACAAAGAGAATAAAAGAAGATGGAGGAAATAAGGTGTCTCAGTTTATTCATTTGTTGAAAGACAGAACTAGTGCAGGAAGTGTGATACTCTATTGTTCAGTGATTGCAATTGCAATTGTGGCAGCTTTTCTATCACAATATAGCCTGCTCAATAAATCAGATTTAAAAAATACAGTGTCCAATGATGTGATGAAAGGAAAAAGAATAATTGAGTCATATATTCAATGGATATGGCTTGCGCTGTCTTTTTTTGTTCTGTGGTTTATTTCTGCTTTTGCAGATTGTGGTGCAGACCGAGAGACTTATGGATTAATTTTTTCTAATGTAAGTATCTCGGATCTTTTGTCGGGATGGCAGGAACCGGGATTTATCTTATTTAACATGTTTTTCAGAATCTTTGGGGATGATCCAAGGGTTATTTATATTGCAATTAGTACGGTTACTTTATTTTTATTGTATAGAACCTGGTATAAATTACGCAATGAAGTGCTGATTGGATATGGAGTGCTTGCTTTTACAACAATGTTTTATGTTCAGAGCCTTAGTTTGATGAGAATCTATATGGCCTCGGTGATGTTGTTCGCTGGTGTGAAATTCCTTAGACAAGGTGAATATGGGAAATATAGTCTGGTTATTTTGCTAACCAGTATGATACATTATTCTTCGTTGTTGATGTTTCTTCCTCTTGGTCTGATGTATATTCTTGAAAACAGACGCTACAGAAAATATGTTCTGAATATCTTGATCATAGTAGTTTTAGTTATGGTTTTTTTTGCAATTGCAGCAGGTGGATCAATTTTGTCGAGTATTCCGATTTTTTCAAGATTTCAGAGTTATCTTCAGAATGTTTCTTTTTCAAATATCGGTGTAATGCAGTTCGTATATAATATACCGATTTGTATTTTGGCATTTTTTGCGTATTATTTAATGGAAAATAAGACTGAAAAAAATATGTTGGTAGCATTTACCAGTGCGGCATTTTTTTATGCATTGCTTTCTTATGGAATTCAGGTTTTCGGGCGTGTGAATTCCTTGTTTTCCGTGTTATATTTTTTCCTGATTCCTATGTGTATGAGAAAGATGAAAGATTATTTTATGTCTGGAGGAAAAAAGGGAAGAATAATATATTCTATGTTGAGTTGTGCATGCGTGATATATTATGTTTTCCGGTTTGTAATTTATCTGGGAGAATATTGTGATTTGGATATGATCATTCCGTATACGAATGTATTATTTTAAAAACCACGAGTAGTAAATGAGAAAGTAGTTAGTTATAGAATGGAGAAAAAATGATAAAGGTATTACATTATGTTTCAATTATGAATAGAGCTGGGCAAGAGACCTTCCTCATGAATATGTATAGAAAAATCGATCGTAAAAAAATTCAGTTTGGATTTCTCTGTACAGTTGACGAAGAAGGCGATTATGACGCAGAAATAAAGGAATTAGGAGGAGAGATTTATCACTTCTCATTGTCTGCTGCTGGGGGAGCAGCCGGACAAATAAGGAATTATAAAGCAGTAAAGCACGCGTTCAGGAAATATACAGATGAATATGATATTATTCATATTCATAACTATCATGCATTTGATATGACACTTTCTGCAATTGCTGCATTAAGAGCCGGAGCCAAAAAAGTTGTTGTTCATTCCCATAATTCATCAGCAGATTATCACATGGAATTGCACAAAGTATTTCGTCCGATTATATCGCACCTTCCAGTTACAAGACTTGCATGTACACAGGATGCGGGTAAATGGATGTATACAACAAATGATTTTCAAGTAATATCGAACGGAATCGATGTAGAAAAATTTAAGTACAATTCAAAGATAAGGGATCAGGTAAGAACAGAGCTTGGACTAAAGGAAAAATTTGTGATTGGTCATGTTGGAAGATTTGAAACGCAAAAAAATCATGAGTTAATCATGAAAGTGTTCTCACAATATGCAAAAGAAGATGAAGAAGCAGTATTGCTTTTGGTTGGTACAGGAAGTTTGCAGGATAAAATGAAAGCAACGGCAAGATCATTGAAGATAGAAGATCGTGTAAATTTTTTGGGCGTTCGAAGTGATATAAATGATTTATATCAGGGAATGGATTTATTCTTTTTTCCATCACTTTTTGAAGGACTTGGTATTGTGGCAATAGAAGCACAAGTAGCGGGTCTCCCTTGTATCTTTACAAAAACATTGCCAAAAGAACTTGATATCTCTGATGAAATCATCCGGTGCAATTTAAATGCGGGAATAGAAGAATGGGTAGCTGCAATCAAAAAAGCCAAAAATCTCTCAAAAACTTCGACGCGAAGTGACAATATTGAGAAAGTACGGAACGCAGGATTTGATGCAGAATATAGTATGACATGTCTGACAAAAGTATATTTGGAAAAGGAACAGAAAAAATAAGACGAAGTAATAGAAATAGACCAGGGCGCATGCTTTGTGATGGAGATATAGAATGCAGAAATCTTTAGTAAAAAATTCGATATTTAATATAATCTATACAGTAGCTAATATACTTTTTCCATTTGTTACGTCAGTATATGTTTCGAGAATTCTATTACCGGCAGGTGTAGGAAAAGTAGCAGCGGCACAAAATCTGGCATCGTATTTTGTGACATTAGCAGCTCTTGGACTACCATCGTACGGGGTGCGTGAATTTGCAAAAGTCAGAGAGGATGAGAAGAGGAAAAATTCACTTTTTACAGAGTTGATTACGCTTAATTTGATTTCTACGACAGTTGCAGTCGTTGCATATGCTGCTTTTTTAATCTATAATAATGGATTTAAAGGAGAATGGGCATTATATATTTGCTGTGGTTTAACGATTTGTTTCAATTATCTGAACATTGATTGGATCTATCAGGGATTAGAAGAATACGGCTATATAACAGTCAGAAGCATTGTGATTAAGTTACTTTCACTTGTGTTATTATTTGTTTTTGTGAGAAGTAGGAAAGATTATGTAACATACGCATTATTAACAAGTCTGGCATTGGGAGGAAATTATATTTTTAATGTGATTCACGCCAGAAAAATGGTCCGATTTTCTTTTGAAAACCTAAACATAAAAAGGCATATTAAGCCGGTTCTTTATATTGCGGGAATTATTTTTATGTCAACCATTTATAACAAAGTAGATGTTACCATGCTGAATGTGTTAGCAACAGATGAAGCAATCGGATTTTATTCTTACAGTCAGAAGACGGTGAATATTGTTCTGACAATCTGCTCTGCTGTTACTGCAACGCTTTTGCCAAGATTAAGCTATTGTTATGAAAATGATAAAGATGGTTTTTACAAGTTGCTTGATAAAGGGTTTCAGATCTTATGTCTGGCGGTAGGTCCGTTGACAATTGGACTCCTTTTAGTAGCAGATCAGGCTGTCTTGCTGTTATATGGATCAGAATTCCTGCCGTCAGGTCTGACAATAAAACTGATGTGTCCGCTTATTATTATTAAAGGATTTGGAGATTTATTATGCTATCAGTTGGCATATAGTTCAAAGAATGAACGAATCCTTTTGCCTGCATCGGCGTTAGCATCTGTGGTAAATATTATCGCAAATGCAATTTTAATCCCAATGTTCGCACAGAATGGTGCAGTGATTGCTTCTGTTTTGAGTGAATTTACAACCAATATAATTCAGCTGATCTATTTAAAGAAAAAAGTGAAATATTCTTTTCGGTTAAAATCAGTTGCTATATCGGTTGTTTCAACGACGGTGATGGCATTGGTGGTATCTTTTGCTATGCATTTTGAATTTCCACTTATAATTGCGATGTTTTTTGAAGTTCTGTTAGGAGCAGTCAGTTATTTGGTTATAAATATTGCATTGCACAATCAAATTCTTTATGAATTGTTGGATAAGGTGAAAGATAAGATTAAGAGGTGAAAGGAGAGAGAACTATGCGAAAGAAAAAAGTAATTATTGCACTTGTTTGTCTGTTTTCTGTTTTTGTTGTCGGATGTGGACAGAAAGAGGATAATAACGTAAAACAAGAGGAAGAGAAAAAGGTAGAAACAAAAGATGAGCAGAAAGAGGTCAGTTCTGAAGATTCAAATGTAAAAGTACAAAAAGAAATCCGTGTTTCTTATATTAATCCAGATTCTGGAGAAACTGAAACAGAAGTAAAGAAAGTGGATGATCTGACAACAGAGATTATTTGGGAGGCTTTGAAGGAAAAAAATGTAATCCAGGAGGATGCGGGGTTCAATTCTTGTGAATTGAGTGAAGAAGACAAAAGTATTTCCTTAGATGTTGACCAGCAATTTGGCGATGATATAAGAAGAATGGGTACGACAGAAGAAAGCGAAGTGCTGAAATGCGTTGTAAATACATTTTTGGATAGTTATAATTATGATAAAATAAAAATCACGGAGAATGGTCAGGTTTTTGAAACCAGTGATGCTGTACTTGACGGATACATGACGAGACAATAACAAAATGGAACGGAGGATAGAAAAAGTGAAGAGCCTGTGGAAAAAATATACTTCCTTATTTTTACTTGTAACGCTGTTATTTACATCTCTGCCAATACAAGTGAAGGCAGAGGAATCAGAGAACCCATTGAATAGCGAAGTAAGTGAAGAGATAGAGAAGCAGACAAATCAGGAAGATACTTTGATTGAAAATTCAGAGGAAGAATCTGAAAATAATATCGAAGAACAAAATACAATAGAAGAATCTGAAAGTGTGGAGCAGCAAAGTGAAAATGAAAGTTCATCTTCAAATGGAGAGGAAGAACAGCGGCTTAACTATATATACATAGAAAAACCATATCTTCAGACTCCTGAAACCCAGAATGTGGCAGTGTCATGGGGAGATGGGACAGAAGAGATTGATACGATGACGGCAAATGTGAATGGACCGTTTGGAGAAGAAATCTGGACTGCTACAAAAAAGTCAGAAGAAATTTATTTGTTTGAAAAAGCATATAATGAGCAGGCAAAAGGAATTTACCAGATGGAAAGTCTTAATCTGACAATTCATGGTGAAGTACATACCTATAAGCTCTCGGAATTAGGAATAGAAGCTCAGTTTGGCGTTGACGAAGAATACGAAGGAATCGAAGAACTGAAACCTGTGGGGAAAGAGGAAGATACAAATGTAGCAGAAATTGCAACTTACAGTATCGACGAGTCAGGAGATGTAGTTGAGCAAGAAAGTATAGGAGATGCGATTGAGCAGGCAGCACAGGATACACCTGCTGTGTTGAGCAACGAGGAGAATGCAAGAGCTTCATCTAAAATTGTTGTTGCACTTGATCCAGGACATGACTCGAAACATGTCGGGGCTTCTGCAAATAATGTCCGTGAAGAAGTACTGACACTAAAGATTGCACAGTATTGCAAAGCAGAACTTGAAAAGTATTCGGGAGTGTCTGTATATATGACAAGAACAACTGCAGCTTGTCCATATCCAGGTGGATCTTCGTCGTATGATATCAGTAAAAGGGTTGAAGCTGCAGCCAATGCAGGTGCCGATATTTATGTCAGTATTCACCTGAATTCTGCTACTTCGACGTCTGCAAATGGAGCAGAAGTGATTTATCCGAATTCCAGTTGGAAACCGCAGGTTGGAGCGGATGGCAAGAAAATGGCTGAATCAATTGAAAAAGAACTTGTAGGAATCGGATTAAATGAAAGATCCATTTATAGTAAAAATACAACTGTAGGGGACAGATATCAGGATGGATCTGTTTCAGATTATTATACAGTACAGATTTCAGCAAAAGAACATGGAATACCGGGAATCATTGTCGAGCATGCTTTCGTTACAAATAAGTCAGATGTAAATAATTATTTGAATAATGAGGCTGGACTTAAGAAGCTGGGAGTAGCGGATGCAACTGGAATCGCAAAATATTATGGACTTACAAAAGGTGGAAACTGGGAACAGGATTCCAAAGGCTGGAGATATAAATCAGGATCCAGTTATTTGAAAAATACATGGCACCAGATTGATGGATCCTGGTATCGATTTGGAGAAGACGGTTACATGAAAACTGGTTTCCAAAAGATCAATGGTTATACATATTATCTCGGCACTTCATCGGATGGAGCGATGAAGACCGGCTGGCAGAAAATAGATAATGCATGGTATTATTTTGGTTCTGCTAATGATGGAGTCATGCGAACGGGCTGGCAGCATATGGGATCAAGCTGGTACTATTTTGGTGATGCCAATGATGGAGTTATGAAGACAGGCTGGTGTAAAATCGCAACGACCTGGTATTATTTTGGCAGTGTAAATGATGGAATCATGAAAACGGGCTGGCAGTATATTGGATCTGACTGGTATTATTTTGGAAGCAGCAATCAGGGTGGTATGAGAACAGGCTGGCAGCAGCTTGGATCAAACTGGTATTATTTTGGAGATTCTAATGGCGGAGCGATGAGAAGCGGTCTGACAAAGGCCGGAAAATACTGGTATTATCTGGGTGAAGCAGGCAGTGGATCAATGCTAACGGGTTGGCAGATGATTAAGGATAAAAAATATTATTTCGGTCCTGCCAATGACGGAGTCATGAGGACAGGCTGGCAACAGTTTGGATCAAACTGGTATTATTTTGGTGATGCAGATGATGGAAGTATGAAGACAGGTTGGTGTCAGATTGCATCAACATGGTATTATTTTGGAAATTCCAATGATGGAGTAATGAAAACCGGATGGCAATATATTGGATCTGACTGGTATTACTTCGGGAACGAGAACGAGGGTGGTATGCGAACAGGCTGGCAGGAAATAGCAGGTGTTTGGTATTATTTTAGAAGTGGTGGAGCATATGATGCAAGTATGGGGCATACGCCTAAAAATACAAATGTTCCAGAGGGTACCTATTTAATAGAAGGTAAAACGGAAGTAACCGTAAACCAGATGGTAAATTATTTTAAACAGAGCAAAAAAACATATCCCAAAGATGCATTAGGAAAAGGTGGAGCATCTACGATAGAACAGTTTTGTCAGATTTATTATGAAGAAGCTGAAAAAGAAAATATTAAGGCTGAAGTTGCTTTTGTCCAGTCGATGAAAGAGACCGGCTGGCTGCAGTTTGGTGGTTCAGTGAAGATCGAACAATACAATTTTGCAGGATTAGGTTCAACAACGGCAGGTGTTACCGGAGAGACATTTCATAATGTAAGAGAAGGAGTCCGCGCACAGATTCAGCACTTGAAAGCCTATGGATCGACACAGCAATTAAATCAAAAATGTGTTGATACCCGATTCCAATATGTGACAAGAGGAAGTTCCATCTATGTAGAATGGCTTGGTATTCCGAATAATCCGTATGGAAAAGGCTGGGCAGCTGACGATGGATATGGTGTAAAAATTGTAAATATGATCAAGAATATGAAAAAAATGTAATTGTGTGAAAGTGCCTCTTAGTGGTGGAGGCACTTTTTCTATTGCGGAATTAAGTTGAACTGTGAAAATAACTATTGTATAATCAAACTATATCATGAAAAGGAGAGGAGTTTGGTATGCGGGTTTCGGTATGTATAGTAGCTTATAATGAAGAAAGAACATTACCATTACTTTTAGCAGATATAAAAAAACAAACATACGATCATACAAAAATGGAAATCGTATTGATCGACAGTATGTCAACAGATCAAACACGTGAAGTGATGAATCTGTTTAAAGAAGAAAACAATGAGTTTGAAAATGTTCTGATTCGTGAAAATCCGAAAAAAAAGCAGGCTTCCGGATGGAATGTCGCGATCACATCTTCCAACGGAGACGTGATTATCCGAATTGACGCTCATGCAAGGATTCCAGAGGATTTTGTACAGAAAAATATTAAGAATATAGAAGCGGGAGAATTTGTTGTAGGAGGTCCAAGACCGAATACAGTGGATCATCCTACGGAATGGAAAAAGATCCTACTTTTGGCAGAATCTTCCATGTTCGGAAGCGGAATTGCTTCATTTAGAAGAAAAAGTTCAGAAAGAAAATATGTAAAATCAGTATTTCATGGGGCATATAGAAGAGAAGTATTCGAAAAAGTCGGTGGCTTTAATGAAAATCTTGGAAGAACAGAAGATAATGAGTTACATTACCGAATTAGAAAAGCCGGATATAAGATATGCTATGATCCGGAAATTATTTCTTATCAGTTTGTACGTGGAACATTGAAACAAATGATGAAACAAAAATATGGGAATGGGTATTGGATTGGATTGACAACAGGGGTGTGTCCGGAATGTCTTTCTATTTATTATTTCGTTCCATTTAGTTTCTTGATTGCACTTTTAGGTTCGATGCTATTGTGCGGAATGAAGAAACCAGTTCCTTTTGTATTGTTGAATGTGATGTATTGGGGAACAAATATTTTGATGACATTTGGAAGTGTAAAAAATGAGAAAAAACAAATAGGACAGGTATTGCTTCCTATCATTTTCTTTTTGCTTCATATCGCTTATGGAGTCGGAACACTGGTAGGACTTATTCAAATGCCATTTAAACGAAAAGGAATGTTTCATTCAAAGGAAGGAGACAGGAGGTAAAGATATGAGAAAAAGAAAGTTTTGGAAAACCGGAGTTGCAATCGCTGTTGTGCTATCGATGCAAACCGATGTGGCTGTATATGCTGTGAACACAGATGGAGAGGTTCAGGTCACTCAAGAGAACGATATTACTCAGGAAGACAATGAAGCGGCAGTGATAGAAGAAAAGAATCTAGAGACAGCTGATGCAGAAGTAGATAGTACAGAGGAAAATGTGACAGAAGATGTATTAACTGTAGAGTACGATACAGAAATGCAAGCACCTGCAGCGGAGAAAAAACAGGTCGGCTGGAAGAAGGAAGATGACGGATGGTATTACTATAACAATGATGGAAACTTAAAAACAGGTTGGCTGCAGCTTGGAGAAACGTATTATTATTTGGATGGCAATGATCCGGAGCATCCGGGAAGAATGGCATGCGATGAGAAGAAAACAATCAATGGATATAATTATTTCTTTAATACAAGTGGAGCAATGCAGACTGGTTGGGTAAGACGTCCGGAGGGATGGTATTATGCATATCCAGGAGGAAATCAGCAGTTTGGCTGGTTACAAATAGGAAATAATTATTACTATCTGGATAAAAATGATGAATATTCAGGAAGAATGGTAGCTGATGAGAAGAAGACAATCAATGGATATAATTACTTCTTTGAAGGTGGCGGCGTAATGCAGACCGGCTGGGTAAGACGTCCGGAGGGATGGTATTATGCATATCCGGGAGGAAACCAGAGATTTGGCTGGGTTAAAACGGGAGGATACTGGTATTATCTGGATCAGAATAATGAAGAATACTCGGGATTGATGGCATATGATCAGACACTGATCATAGGAAATACAGAATATGTTTTCAAATCTGGCGGTGCGATGTACACTGGCTGGAGATATGTTTCCGGAGAAGGATATTATTATTACGATGAAAATTCAGGACAAAAGATTTCGGGTTGGAAAAGTGTAAACGGAAATTGGTATTATCTGGATCCATCAAATAACAAAATCATGGTTTCGAACAGCTGGAAACAAATTAATGGTTACTGGTACTATTTTGTCAGCAGTGGCGAGATGGCCAAAGGTTGGAAATATATCAATGGAAATTACTATTATCTGGCCAATGATGGTGTGATGAGAACTGGCTGGCAGGATATTGATGGATATCGCTATTACTTCTATAAAGAGAATGAGGCAGGCGGCTGGGGCGTTATGGCTCATGATACCACGATTAATGGAATCGCAATTGATTCTTCAGGACATGCGAAGGTATATTCTACACGCATGGCAGTATTTTCAACAGTTTCAACGAACAATGCAAATGGAACCTATAATATGACAAAAGCACTGTTGAGTTTTAATCAGGTTGTATTGCAGCCAGGTCAGACATTATCATTTTTTGCTGTTGCCGGTCCGTGTGGAAAAGCACAGGGATATAAAGAAGCTGGTGTAGTAGGCGGAACAGGATATGGCGGTGGTATTTGTCAGGCAAGCACAACTTTATATGGTGTAGCTATCAGAGCAGGAATGACAATTGTACAGAGAAGAAATCATTCCGTTCCATCTACATATGTACCGATTGGTCAGGATGCAATGGTTGATTATGGTTCATCAGATTTGAAATTTAGAAATGATTTTAATTTCCCGGTAAAAATTGTTACTTATGTAAGTGGCAAAACATTGTATGCTGAAATCTGGGGATTACAGCCAACATGGTATGATTATATTAATGTTTCCTCATGGAGTACAGGTGCTAAGTCAGCAGCAGCATGTCGATATTATATTAAGAATGGTTCAGTTGTGAAAACAGAACAATTGCCAAGTTCTTATTATAAATAGCATTATGAAATAAGCGAGGACACAAAACCGTTGCAAAATTGATGCGACGGTTTTTTTGTAAGTGCCTCAAAACATGACATAGTGACCATCTAGCTAGATCTTGAGTAAACGGTAAAAAATGAGTACCTTTTTCCGCACTTATTGTTGAAAGGTTTCCAGCACATGTTCCAGGAATAACAGCAAAGAAAACAGCTACAATCAGGGCTTAGTTTAGGCTTATAAAAAAATTGACAAGAGCTGGAAGGAATTGTAAAATACAAGAAAAACAAAGTCGATTCTAAAAATCTTAGGATATCTCTAACTATTCCCAACTGACAATAAGTTTACTCTATCCTTCCAAAGAGTTATAATGAAAAAGATGTAAAGAATAGTATTTAGAAAGAATTAAATGGAGAAACAAGAGAAAATAATGGATAGGGACAAATCTATAATGAAAAAAATATGTTTTGTGAATTATGATATGACAGTAACCGGAGGTGTTGAGCAGGTAACAACAACTCTGGCGAACGAATTCTGTAAAGAATATAAGGTATACATTTATGCTATTTTTGGAAAAGATGGAAAGATTCCATATGATTTGGATCCGAGAATTACGTATAGAGCAGAATTAGAAGAAGAATGCAGAGTTCGGGAGAGGATAAAGAGAACGTTTCACCCTTTTAAAGAGTTTATAAACAATAATAAAATTGATGTCGTTTTTTTGATGGAAAATTATCCGGCAATGACAGTATCACCGGTGCGCTTTTTTACAAAGGCGAAATATGTATTTTGTGATCATGGAGCGTTAATGAATGAATGGGAAAAGAAGGATATCCGATTCTTTCGCTTTTGGGATTCTTTAATTTCACATTGTACAGTGACATTGACGGAACAGAATCGTCAGGATTATATAAAAAAGTTCCATGTGAATCCGAAAAAAATAAGAAGTATATACAATTGGATAAAACCAGAAATTTTAAAAATAAAGAAACCGTACAAAGAGAAATCAAAAAAAATAATTACAGTCGGAAGATTTAGTGAGGAAAAAGGATATGATCTTCTTGTAGAAGTGGCTAGAAAAGTGTTGCCTTCACATCCGGATTGGGAGTGGCATTTGTATGGAACGGGAGATACTTTTGACGAAATACATCAAAAGGTGGTAGAATATGGATTAACATCTCAATTAATTCAAAAAGGAAATGTAAAAGATGTATATACGTTGTATAATGAATATGCATTTTTAGTATTACCATCTTATCGAGAGGGGCTTCCTTTAGTGTTACTTGAAGCAAAAGCAAGTGGACTGCCAATGGTTAGTTTTGATGTAACAACTGGTCCCAGAGAAATTATTGACGACGGAAAAGATGGCTATCTGATTCCGCCGTATGATCTTGAAGTGATGGTAGAGAAAATAGCAGCTCTTATTGAAGATGAAAATATGAGAGTAACATTTTCGGAAAATTCCGTAACGAATATCATTAAATTTGAAAAAGAAGAGATTTATCGACAGTGGACGAATCTGATAGATGAACTGACAATGGAAAGGAAGCAATTGGAAAGTAAATGAAAGTATTACAAGTTGGATTATCCTTTAATCCCGGAGGTATTGAAAGTTTTGTGATGACCTATTATAGGGAATTGAGTAAGCAAGGAGTAAGATTTGATTTTGTAAGTATGTTTTCACACCTTGCGTATGAAGAAGAAATCAAGTCACTTGGAGGAAAAGTGTTTCATACGTGTGATGCAAGAAAACATCCATTGAAGTTCAGCAGACAAATGAGAAAGATACTTCGAATCGGAAGATATGATGCAGTTCATGTAAATATGCTGTCAGCAGCGAATATAGTACCGTTGATTGTGGCAAGCTATGGAAAGGTTCCAACAGTGATCGCACACTCACATAATTCTTCGACTCCAGGAGTGGTGAGAAATTTGTTGCACAGAATCAACCGACCGTTGATTCCAATGTTTGCTACAAAGTATTTTGCATGCAGTGAATTGGCTGGAGAATGGCTCTTTTCAAAAAAGATCAGAAAGAGTAACAATTATCATCTTATCCACAATGCTCTTGATCTGAAAAAATTTGCTTTCAGTTTGTCAGAACGTGAAGAGATCCGCCATGAACTGGGAGTAGAAGGGAAATTTGTGCTCGGACATGTGGGACGTTTTGAAGAACAGAAGAATCATGAATTCCTTTTAGAAATCTTTCGCGAGGTTGCATCTGCCTGTGAAGAAGCTATACTTTTGTTAGTTGGAGAAGGAGAACTTCAGGAAATGATCCAAAAGAAAGCTGAGGAATATGGAATAGAAGATAGAATCAGATTTCTAGGCATCAGAAAAGATGTTGCAGAACTATGGAAAGGAATGGACATTTTTGTATTCCCATCTCTTTTTGAGGGTCTTCCTATTGTTGCGTTGGAAGCGCAGGCATCCGGAATCAGGAGTGTAATGGCAGATACGATTACAGCAGAAGTGAAGATAGTAAATAAAGTGAAATTTCTGTCACTCCAGGATTCACCAAAGGAATGGAGCCGTGTGATTCTTTCTTACAAAGGAGAAGACAGGAGCGAAGAAGAAAATTCAGGAATCAGGCAGGCATTCGCAAAAGCAGGATATGATATTGAAAGCGCTGCGCAGACTTTGCTTTCATACTATGAATAAAATGGAGGAGATATCATGCCGACAATCAGTGTGATCGTACCGGTTTATAAAGTTGAACCATATATAAGAAAGTGTGTGGATTCCATTTTGGGACAGACATTTTCAGATATTCAGGTGATTCTGGTAGACGATGGAAGTCCCGATCAGTGTGGAAAAATTTGTGATGAATATGCAAAACAGGACAATAGAGTGGAAGTGATACATAAGGAAAATGGTGGACTTAGTGATGCCAGAAATGCGGGGATTCCATATGCAAAAGGAGAATATATCATTTTTTTAGACAGTGATGACTATATTGAAAATGATATGTTTGAATATATGTATACACGCATCAAAGATAGCGGAGCAGATATGGCAACATGTGGCTTATATGAAGTGTATAAAGACAGAATCGAGGCACAAAAAGAAGAGGTGGATTTTGTTTGTACAGGAGAAGAGGCTTTTCGCTGTATCCTCAGGGGGCATACGATCCGTGGAGAAATATGGAATAAGCTGATCCGGAAAAGCTGTATCGAAGATCTTCGCTTTCCGAAGGGAAGACTGTATGAAGATATTTATTATACAGTAGACCTTATGCAGCGAATTAAGAAAGTGGCAGTAGGAACAAAGCCGAAGTATTATTATCTTCATCGGGAAGACAGTATTACCGGAAAAGCATACCGCCCGAAAGTATTTGACATAATAGATGGATATACAAAGAATTATGAAGTAGTGAAAGAAAAATTTCCATCATTAACACAGGAGGCAGAGTGCCTCTGGATCTGGTCTCGCTTTATTGTTCTAGATAAGATGCTGTTACAGGAGGATTATAAGAAGTTAGAAGGATATCAGGATTTAAAACGCTTTATTCGCGGGCATATCCTGACAATCCTGCGAAATCCATATTTTCAGCCAAAGAGAAAGATTTCATCTGTTGTATTGTGCGTAAATACGGGCTTGTACAGGAAGATGGTATTCATGAGTGAGGAAAAGAAAAAGTAGAGGAAAGGAAATCTCATGAGAGGAAAACAGGCATTAAAAAATATGGCGGCAAGTCTGCTTTTACAGGTAATTGTTCTTTTGTCTGGATTGATATTGCCACGTTTTATTCTTGAGGCATATGGATCGAGTGTGAATGGAATGATCACTTCGGTAAACCAGTTTTTAACATATCTGGGTCTGGCAGAAGCTGGAGTAGGAACGGCAACAGTTGTTGCTCTCTATACACCTCTTGCGTTGAACCAGACGGAAGAAGTGAATTCAATTCTTTCGGCATCAAGAAAATTTTATAACAAATCCGGAATGCTATTTCTGGCATTAACACTGGTACTTGTAGGGGTCTATCCGTTTTTTATTTCAGGACAGCTTGAGAATAGTCTTGTGCGTTGGATGATACTTGTTTTGGCAGGAAGTACTTTAGTGGATTATTTTTTTCTGGGTAAATATAGAGTTTTATTGACTGCAAATCAGGAAGGGTATGTGGTTGCACTGATTCAGGCAGCAGGAACGATTGTTAATATGGTTGTTTCTATTTTTCTGATTTATATTGGAGCAGGTGTTCTTTTTGTAAAGGCAGTTGCAACCGGCGTATACATGCTTCGTCTTGTATTGGTTAAAATCTATGCAAAACGAAAATATCCTGCATTAGATTTTCATGCAGAACCGAATGAAGGTGCTTTAAAGCAAAAAAATGCGGCATTGCTTCATCAGGTTGTTGGTATTATTGTAAATAATACAGATACAACAGTGCTGACAATCTGTCTGGGGGCAAAGTCTCTTCTTGAAGTCAGTGTATATGGAATTTATATGATGGTGGTTAATGCCGTGAATCAGCTGATGACATCTTTTTCGAATGGTCTGACCGCAGGATTTGGAGAAGTGATCGCCAAGAATGAGGAAGAGACACTGAAAAAGAGCTATTCAAGTTATGAGTATATGTATTTTGTAATCATGTTTATTGTGATAGCCTGTATGGGAGTCCTTATTCTGCCTTTTGTCGGGGTATATACCATTAACCTTACAGACGTACAGTATGTACGTCCGGTTCTTGGAATTTTATTTACATTAATTGTTTTTATGCAAAATGTAAGGATTCCAGGATTGACGATTATCTGCGCAGCAGGGCATTATAAAGAAACGAGATATCAGGCGATTTTAGAAGCAGTGATAAATATCACGGTTTCTCTTGGGCTGGTATGGAAGTTCGGCATGGCAGGAGTTCTTTTCGGTACGGTATGTTCTTATGGATATCGTTCATTTGAAATTGTGTTCTATACGAGTCGACATCTGGTAAAAGGATGTGCAAAAAAATCTATGTTCCGAATTTTGAGAAATGTACTTATCGTTGCACTTCTTTGTATTGTTGGAACATATGTTATTCCTAAGAATATGGCATCTTTTATAACATGGTTTCTCTATGCAATCGGAATGGGGGCTGTAAGTGTATTTACTATTGTTGGTGTAAATTATGTGGTTGAACCGGATGAGTTCAAAGAACTTGTACTTAGGGTGAAGGGAATAGTAAATAGAAAAGAAAAATAATATAACAATCTTTCTATTTATTATTCTGTTTCGTTTGGATTTTGTCTTTTGTTTTATCTTTTTTGTATATAATATCTTATGGACTAAAAGAACTATTAAGGCTTAATTCAGAAACTTTTTAAATGAAAAATTATTAGGATAAAAAAGAGGATTACTATAATGAAGATGGAAATCTGAGAACAGGATGGCTCAAACTTGGAAAATATTATTATTATCTTGATAAAAAGGATGAGTATCCGGGAAGAATGGTAGCAAATCAAAAATAGCAGATGTATAGTTTTATAACTATAACCAAGCAAGGCAATTTTTTTTATGTCTTGCTTTTTAATTATAAAAGTGCTATACTACCTGTAGTTCACGAAAAAGGAGAAGTAAAAGTACATGAACAAACAAGAACTTGATTTACTGAACATCATAAAAAAAGAAGCATATGTAAATCAAAGACAGTTATCAGAAGCTTCTGGTTATTCACTTGGTAAAGTGAATACTTCATTAGCAGAACTTGTGGAAGCCGGTTATCTGAATGCAGATTATAGATTGACCGAACAGGCAAAAGAGTTATTTACAGAGAATAGACCAAATCAGGCAGTGATTCTTGCAGCTGGAGCGGGGATGCGAATGATACCGATTAATACAGAAGTGTCCAAGGGAATGCTTGAAGTAAGAGGTGAAACCTTAGTAGAACGACTGATTAAACAGTTGAAAGAAAAAGGAATCCATAAGATCACTATCGTTGTTGGATTTATGAAAGAACAGTATGAATACCTGATCGATGAGTATGGAGTAGAGCTGGTTTATAATAAGGAATATGCAGTAAAGAACAATCTGTTTTCGTTGGCAAAGGTAAAAGATAGATTGGAAAATGCGTATATTGTACCGTGTGATCTTTGGTGCAGAACAAATCCTTTCTCAGAGACTGAACTGTATTCCTGGTACATGATTGATGAGATGCCGGATGAGGATAGTACGATTCGTATGAATCGAAAGATGGAATTAAAAGCAGTTGGTGATTCGGAAGCTGGTAATCATATGGTAGGAATTGCTTACATCAATAAAGAAAGTGCAAGAACTTTAGAACAGAAAATCAGTGAAATGAAAGAACATCGCAGATATTACAATTCATTTTGGGAAGATGCAGCAATGGAGAAAGGGAAAATGATTCTTTTTCCGAAAGAAGTAAAAAAAGGAGATGTTCTGGAGATTAATACATTGGAGCAGTTGAGAGATCTTGATGAGAATTCAGATCAGCTGAATTCAGAACTTCTTGATATTATTGCAGAGACGCTTTCTTGTGAACAGAAAGAAATCACAGAGATTGAACCCCTGAAAAAAGGAATGACTAACCGTTCGTTCCGCTTCCGTTGTGGTGAAAAGCGTTATATCATGAGAGTTCCGGGAGAAGGAACGGATAAGATGATTAATAGAAGCCAGGAGTATGATGTTTATCAGGTGATTGGTCCGAAAGGAATCTGTGATCCAGTTCGATATATGTCGAAAGAAAAGGGATATAAAATCACAGAATTTTTAGAAGGTGCAAGAAATTGCGATGCTGAAAATGAAAACGATGTGAAAGAATGTATGAAGTACCTGAGAAATGTGCATGAGCAGAAGCTAAAAGTAGATCATTCTTTTGACTTGTTTGAGCAGATTGAAAAATATGAGCAGTACAGAAATGGAGAGAAATCCATTTACCGCGATTATGAGAAGACGAAGGAGAAAATGTATGAACTGAAATTCTTTGTTGATCAGCAGGAAAAAGAGTATACATTAACTCATATTGATGCAGTTCCGGATAACTTCCTCTTTGTGGATGACAGGATATATCTTATTGATTGGGAGTATTCAGGAATGCAGGATCCGCATGTGGATATTGCGATGTTTGCAATCTATGCTTTGTATGAGAAAGAACAGATTGATCAACTCATCGATGCCTATTTTACGGAAGGATGTCCAGAAATAATCAGGACAAAGATTTATTGTTATATTGCAATCTGTGGATTTTTGTGGAGCAACTGGTGCGAATATAAGAGAATCCTCGGAGTGGAGTTTGGTGAGTATTCTCTGAAACAGTATCGTTATGCAAAAGAATTTTACAGGCTTGCAAAGGAGAGAATGGAAAATGACTAGAAATGCTATTATCATGGCTGCCGGAATGTCCTCAAGATTTGCACCATTGTCACTGGAGACGCCGAAGGCGCTTTTGAATGTGAAAGACGAAATTATGATTGAACGTCAGATCGGACAGCTGAGAGAAGCAGGAATTGATGAAATTGTTATCGTAGTCGGATATTTGAAAGAAAAGTTTGAATATCTGAAAGAAAAATATCATGTGATTCTTGTTGGAAATCCATATTACAAACAAATGAATAATTTTTCTACTTTGTATGTTGCGAGAGAATACTTGAAAAATACCTGGATTTGCTCAGCAGACAATTATTTCACAGAAAATGTATTTATGGAAGAAAGTGAAAATGCATTTTATGCCTCTGAATATGCAGATGGTGCTACAGAAGAGTGGTGTATCAAGACTGATAATACAGGGAAAATCATAGGGGTTCAGATTGGCGGCGAGAATGCATGGGTGATGAAAGGTCATGTATTCTTTAATGAAAAATTCAGTACACAGTTGCTGCCGTATCTTGAAGAAGCTTTTCAGAAAAAAGAACTGTGGGATGAATACTGGGAAAATCTTTATATGGCGCATATGGATGAAATGGAAATGTATATCAGAAAGTATGATGCCGGTATTATTGAAGAGTTTGACAGTATTGATGAATTAAGGGAATTTGATGTAAAGTACAAAGAATGTACGGGCAGCAAAGTACTTCGGAAAATTTCAGAGAAACTGAACTGTCCGGAAGGAAAAATGACGCAGATGAAACCGGTAAAATCCAATGGAGATGTGATTGGATTTGAGTTCTTATGTGATGGAAAGAAATATGAGTATTCTTATACATCAGGATTAAAGACAAGGTAAGTCGGAAAGGAAAGCAAATGGAAACGAAACAGACAAAACAGACAGAGAAAAAGAAGGTTGACTGGCTTATTACATTATTGCCGTTAGGACTTATTGTGGTCTTATGTATTTTATTCTTCTTTAAGCCAGAACAATCCAATCAGGTGCTTAGTCAGATTAGATATGTATTTGGCGATACTTTTGGAACGTATTATCTTGTGATTGGATTAGGAGTCTTCTTATTATCTATTTATGTAGCAACATCAAAGTATGGAAATATTGTTTTAGGAGCTCAGACTGAAAAACCAAAATATTCTTTCTTTGCATGGGGCTCCATGATGTTTACAGCAGGACTTGCGGCAGACATTCTGTTCTATTCTTTCTCAGAGTGGGTTATGTATGCGACAGACCCACACATTGCAGAACTTGGAAGTATCCGTGAATGGGCAGGCGTTTTTCCAATTTTCCACTGGAGTCTGATTCCGTGGGGATTCTATCTTGTGCTTGCAGTTGCTTTTGGATTTATGCTTCATGTACGAAATCGTGAAAGACAGAAATATTCTGAAGCCTGCAGACCGATTCTTGGAAAACATACAGATGGAATGCTGGGAAGAATCATTGACCTGCTTGCAGTATTTGCTCTGATTGCGGGAACAGCGACAACATTTAGTATTGCGACACCTTTGATGGCAAGTATTATTAATGAACTGTTTCATATCGAACTGAGCCGTACAGTTGTAACAATTATAATTATTTTAATCACATGTGTTATTTATACTTATTCTTTGTTACATGGATTCAAAGGAATTAGTTTTCTTGCGAAAGCCTGCGTATACCTGTTCTTCGGATTGCTTTTGTTTGTATTACTTTTTGGAGGAGAAACAAAATTCATTATTGAAAATGGTTTTGCATCTCTTGGAAAAGTGGTCCAAAATTTCTTTGAGCTTTCGACATTTACAGACCCAGAAAGAACAACATCATTCCCACAGAACTATACAATCTACTATTGGGCATACTGGATGGTATGGTGTGTGGCAGCTCCGTTCTTTATTGGAAATATTTCAAGAGGAAGAACGGTTCGTCAGACAATCCTTGGAGGATATGTATTTGGTGTTGGATCAACAATTGTAAGCTTCATTGTTCTTGGAAATTATTCTCTTGGAAAACAGATCAGTGGACAGATGGATTTTATTGCTGCTTATGAGAAGACGGGGGATCTGTATACAATGATCATTGGAGTAATACGTTCTCTGCCTTGTGCTCCGTTTGTCCTTGCTCTTGTGTTGATTACGATGATTGCATTTTATGCAACTTCATTTGATTCAATTGCGTTGACAGCATCTTGTTACAGTTATCATAGACTGGGAGAAGATGAGACTCCGAACCGACTGATTCAGCTGATGTGGTGCATCCTGCTGATTCTCCTTCCAATCGCACTTGTGTTCTCAGAAAGCTCGATGAGTAATCTGCAGTCAGTAAGTATCATTGCGGCATTCCCAATAGGTGCAGTTATTGTACTGATTGTGTTGAGTTTTATGAAGGATGCAAAGAAATTCATGGAAGAAAATGAAAAACAGAGGAAAAAGTAAGAGGATAAAAAGAGAGATATCAGTGCGTAATGCATTGTTATCTTTCTTTTTATAGTTTTGAAAGTTTTTAAAATGTATTCTTCCATGTAGACAACTTCACTCAAACAGTGTACAATAGGATGGTATATAAGTTTAAGACAACAAAAGAAGGGGTAATTATATGAAAGCAAAGAAATTAGCGGCAGTAGCATTATCACTGTGTCTTACAGTGCCAATGTTCAGCACAATTGTAAGTGCAGCTGATGGTTCTCTGATGTTCTCTGATCCACAGACAAAGGTTGGAGAGGAAGTAAGTGTAGATCTTGTTGTGAGATCTGGAAATTCAGCTGTTGGAGATGCGGATATTACAATGAGTTATGATACTTCTGCACTTCAGTTTGAAAGCGGAGAGGGTGTAACAGCAGACAGTGATGGCAAGCTTACATACTCAGGAAGCGGAGACGGAACAGCGACAGAACTTCGTACTACAATGACGTTTAAAGCATTGAAGATGGGAGACACAACGATCACAGTTGACAGCTCAAAGGCTTATCTGTATTCTGATGAGACGCTGACATTAGATCAGGGATCTTCCGCAATTAAGATTGAACAGGCAGATGATGGTTCAACAGAAGTTGAGGCAACTGGCAGTACAGCAGCAGGTACGGCTACTGATATTACGGTAAATGTGAATGGAACAGATTATAACTTCTCAGAAGAATTTGCAACATCTGCGATTCCGGTAGGATATAGTGAGACTACAAAGACATTCAATGGAGAAGAGCACAAGTTTGTTGCTAATGAGGCTGGTGTTACACTTGGATATTTGGTAGATGCTTCCGGAGAAGGAAAGTTTTTCCTCTACAATGAGGACGATTCTACATTTGTTCCATATACAGAATTGAAGATTTCTGATACAACATCAATTATTCTTTTAGCAGATAATGGAGGAGTAAAACTTCCGGATTCATACCAGGAAGGGGAACTTACAGTAGCAGATCAGACATATCCATATTGGGCAAATCCAGAGAATGATCGTTATGATCTTCTGTATGCAGTGAATACAAGAACAGGTGAAAAAGGGTTCTATCAGTATGATTCACAGGATGGAACTTATCAGAGTGTAGATGTTCAGACAACAGACAGTACAAAGAAGGAAGCAAAAGGGATTGTTGGAAAACTGGAGTCGCTTGTAAAAGAGCATCCAATTGTTCTTCTGGCTGGAGGAGCACTCATCGTAGTTGTATTACTTGTTCTTATGATTATGTTTGCAGTAAAACTTGTGCATAGAAATCAGGAACTTGATGATTTGTATGACGAGTATGATATTCCTTTTGAAGACGAAGAAGATGACGAGCCGGTTGCTGCTAAGAAGTCAGACAGAAAGGCGTTTGGACGTAAAAAAGTAAAAGATGATGATTATGACGATGGTTATGATGATGATTTTAATGATGATTACGATGCCTTTGATGATGAGTATGCTGATTATGATTTTGATGATGATTATGACGATGACTATGATGCGCCGACAGAAGATACAAGAAATTTAGGGAGATCCGCTAAGAAATCAAAAAAAGGAAAAAAAACAGATGATTATGATGTAGATTTCATTGATCTGTAAGTTTAAGAGACAGATGAAAGATACTGATTAGGTAGTTGGAAAATATAGACAGGATTAGAACGGATTAAGAAGGAAGTTCTGATCCTGTTTTTCTATCGTTCTTTTCAATCTTTATTAATTGATTATACACAGATTTATCACAATGCGGAGTTACTATGTAAACATCAAAGAAAAAGAATAAACAAGAGAAGAGGTAATCTTTATGGAAAATCAATATAATTATTATAATTCGGATGGAATGAATGGAAACGGACAGAGTGAAACACCATTTCATGAGGACAATGGTGGTCAGAAACATCAAGTACCGCATGGTAAGAAACCACAAAAGAAAATTCCAAAAGCAGTGGCGGTGACAGGATTTGCACTATTGTTTGGAGTTGTTTCCAGTGGTACATTCCTGGCATCAAATGTTGTTGGAAGTAAAGTGCTTGGATTGACCGGTGTGACGAAGACCAATACTACGGCAACCAAAGCTGTGAGCAGCAATGCTTCATTATCCAAATCTTCCAGTGTTGTAACTTCAGATGTTTCAAGTATTGTGGAAAATGTAATGCCATCAATCGTATCAATTACAAATATGAGTGTGCAGCAGGTTCAGGATTTCTTTGGTGGTGTGTCACAGAAACAGAGCGAAAGTGCTGGAACAGGAATCATTATTTCCCAGAATGATTCAGAACTTCTGGTTGTTACAAATAATCATGTAGTAGCAGGAAGCGATACATTAACAGTTACTTTTGCTGATGGAACAAGTGTTGAGGCGAATATCAAAGGAACAAACTCAGAATATGATATTGCTGTTGTGGCTGTTCCACTTGATTCTATTTCAGATGATACAATGAAAGCAATTTCTGTAGCAACACTCGGAGATTCTACACAGCTAAAGGTTGGAGAGCCTGCGGTTGCAATCGGTAATGCACTTGGCTATGGACAGTCAGTAACAACTGGTGTAATCAGTGCTTTGAATCGTTCTGTTTCTGAAACAAATGAGCAGACTGGTGAGACAACAGAGAGTGATGCCAAACTGATTCAGACAGATGCAGCCATTAATCCTGGAAACAGCGGTGGAGCACTTGTAAATGCAAGTGGCGAAGTGATTGGAATCAACTCATCCAAGTTGGTTGGTGATTCTGTAGAAGGAGTCGGATATGCAATTCCAATCAGTGATGTATCCGATCTGATTCAGAATCTGATGAATCAGGAAACAAAGACAAAGGTTGCAGAAAAAGATCAGGGTGCAATTGGCATCAAAGGAATGAGCGTGCCGGCTGAATATTCCAAACAGCTGAATATGCCGGAAGGCGTTTATGTATCAGAAATTACAAAAGGCGGTGGAGCAGAGGCAGCCGGAATGACAAAGGGAAGTGTTATCACAGCAATTGACGGAACAACCGTATCAAGCATGGATGATCTTCAGGAACAGCTTCAATATTATGCAAAAGGAGACAAGGTGTCACTGACAATTCAGATTCCACAGAGTAATGGAGAATATGAAGAGAAGACAGTGGAAGTGACTTTAGGTGCGAAATAAAAACTACTTTTAAGTGAATGTATTATGCTTAGGGATTGTCACGTGGCAATCCCTTTTGCTGTTGTTCACAATTTTTCTTATCTTCCATACAATAACAAAAAAGATATAAGGATTTATTTTATGGCACCATATTGTTCTAATAGGAATACGAACTGTTATTGTCAGAATGGAAATTACAGGCCACAAACAAGGCAAGAAAGTGAAAGACAGCTTCATTGCAATATTCCTGTTCCTCCACTTCCGGAGCAGAAGTCGAAAAATTACTGTTGCGATGAGTGTGTTGGTGATTACAGAAAAACGGATGTTTTGCAAGAGTTTCCGGTTGCGATGGCTTATGTCCCATGGCAGCAGTGGAGAAAACTTCACGATCTCGGTTATGGATTTCAGTGTGGAACTATTTTTCAAGAGCTTGAAAAACCATTTCGTGGAAAAGGAGGATGCTGTAAATGAGTTGCAATTGTCATGAAATGAATCGAAGAGAACTTTTTGAATATATAAATCAGATAAGTTTTGCAGTAGATGATGTTAAATTATTTTTAGATACACATCCTGAAAATCAGAAAGCACTTGACTATTTTCAAAAATATAAAGAGAAACGTATGGAAGCACTCAAAGAATATGCAGAGGTATATGGCCCTTTAACTGTAGATACAGTCAGCGAAAACAGTGACTGCTGGAATTGGATCAATGAACCATGGCCGTGGCAGGAAGGGGGATGCTGATTTATGTGGAATTATGAAAAAAGACTTCAATATCCTGTGAAGATAACCCAGACGAATCCGAAACTGGCGAAGATCATTATAAGTCAGTTTGGTGGGCCGGATGGCGAATTGGCTGCATCTATGCGTTATCTTTCACAGCGATATACGATGCCATATAAAGAGGTAACAGGAATACTGACTGATATTGGTACAGAAGAATAATCCCGTTTCTTTTGGAAATAACAAAAAACCCTTTATTTGCGCGGGATTCTGGGCTTTATGGTCAATTCAAAGTTAGGCTCATTCAGATGACCGCGCTTATTTTTCGTTAATTTCTTGTATTCTATAGATTCTATGAGTAATTTCAACAATCTGTTGCGTTCCGGAATTGATAAATCCCAATAACAGGAAAGCAGATCTTCACAAGCCGGCAGGAACTGTTCTATATTGGCTTCTCTTTGGCGTTCCTTGTCAAGTTCGAGTTTCAGCTGAGCAACGTTTGATTCAGCTTCAGAAATTCGGTTTTGTAAACTGTCAGATCGCTCAAGAAAGACTTCTGTCGAGTAGACACCTTGTTCAAGCAGATCATACATGGTTCCCTTTTGCCGTAGAAGTTGATCGAGTGTCTGTTGAGCTGATTCCAAAAGAACTTCTTTTTCCGGAATAAGACTCTTACTTGGCATCTGACCACTCAGACGATATCCTTCAACCCAGTCAGAAAGCGCGTTATAAACTTCTCGCTCAACAAGATCCAAAGGGCTGCCAATGGTAGGACAATCATATGTACTGCACAACATCAGATCATAAGGAACACGACTTGCAGTTCCGGAAGGCGGCCGGCGAATCATTTTCTTTTTGCACTCACTACAGACAATGATTCCTGCAAGCGGATTTTTAATAATGTTAGAGCCGGCAGGTTTTGGCGATCCACAACCAAGATAACTCTGAGCCTCTGCAAATACATCGTGATCGATCAAGCGCGGATGCCGGCCGGAAACGATGGTATAGTCACTGGTTCTCGGACGTGCGGTTGTGAGAACACCATTTTCAACCGTTCTGACCACTTTTCGTTCGCCGATCTTAACGCATTGATCGTACACAACATTAGAGAGGATTCCACGGACGGTGCTCTCACTCCAAAGTTTGGAATTACGTGGCTTTGTACCGTAACTGTTTAAAGTACGAGTGATCGACCGGATACCGACACGTTCCGGACCGGTAAACATAGAAAAGATAAGCCGCACAACAGGAGCCTCGTTTTCATCAAAAGCAAGAGTCCATCCTTTCTCCTTTTCAAGTTTTACTCTCCGGAAACCGTATGGTGCGGAGTTGTATGGCCACTTTCCCTCAGAGATAGCGGCATAACGTCCATTCTGCATCCTGCGCTTGATTGTCTTATATTCACGACGACTCATGAATAATCCAAACTCAAAATACTCTTCATCGAATTCATTGGCTGGATCATAGGTTTTGGAAGGAGTGATGATTAGTGTGTTGGAATACTGGAAAGCTCTCTGAACAACTCCCTGATCGATCGTATCACCACGAGCAAGACGTTCTACTTCCATAACGAGCACACCGTCCCACAGGTTTTGTTCTACTTCGTGAAGTAACTGCTGCATAACAGGACGTGCAGCTATAGTTTCTCCGGAGACAACTTCTCGATAAATATTGCTGATAATAAGGTTGTTTTTCTTAGCAAGAGAGAGAAGTGCACGTTCGTGTCTGGCAAGAGTTTCCCCTTCACCATGCTGCTCGGCTTCAAGATCCTTTCTTGATTTCCTCAAATAAATGCAATACGACATGATATCACCTCCGTATATATTATGTAAAAAAGTACAAAAATAACAGTCATACATAGAACATAAGTTCTGATTGTGCGACTGCACCGAAGATGATACAATATTCCTTGGTAGTAGAGTATCTCTTCGGAGGTATTTCAAAAGCACATTGGTGTGTGCTTCCAGTTGACCGTTCCTGTTGGCGCAGGAACGGTTTTTAATTGTCGTTTAGTAATTTCTTCTGTTCTTTTTCAATTTGTTTAATACTTTTAGCAGGCGTTGGAAGATCTTCGGGCATAGTGCCACCAAGTTCCTGAATTGTCTGTCGGACTTTTTTTCCAACTTCGTAGTGAGTTTGGTTTGCTTCTTTCTTTCCCTGTATTTGTTCACGACGAATTTTTTCGTCAGTCTGTGTGGCGCGGAAGAGGTTAGCGGCCAATTCAGTACTTCCCATATGATCAAGAATCTTCTGACTCTTTTTCAATCCTTTACGTTTATGTATCTCTTTTACTCCAAGACCTCCATATAAACCTTGATAGCCGCAATTCTGGAAAATAGCATAATCTCTAGAATCACTGACACCTGCCATCTTAGCAGCTTCAGCAAGAGATTTATTATGTGCAATCATCTCTCCACGGATTGCCAAGCGCTTTTTGTCTTCTGTGAGATCATCGAAATTTTCAATGAGTTCCTGTTGACGAGTTTTCACAGCAAAGTAAGTCTGACCAAGAGCAATAATCTCTTTGGAACTATCGCCGTTCATTACAATAAGATAGCAGGCATATCGAGAAAGTTCGTAATCTTGAATTTCTCGATGAGCACTAGACCCTATATCGACCATTTTGCCAACGTCGGCAAAATGGTCAGAAATTTTGTAACCGCTGTTCTTACAGGCTTCTTTTGCTTTATCAATAACTCCACAAAATCTACGCCATTGTTTGTACTCTAAAGCAGTTTGTAATTCTCTTGCATACCAGAATTCCTGACCATAATCATTAATGTGTTTAATAGACTCAAAGGTGGAATCACTGTAATTGTTATGTTCCTGTTTTGAGTTGGTATCATCGGCTACAGGAACAGCAGTATCTGATTCGTTATCGGTAAAAAAGAAAAACATAATTATCACATCCTTATAAATATTATTTAACTGTTCCTGTTGGCGCAGGGGCGGTTTTTTATTTTAAAGATAACGTTTTGCAACATCTATTAATTGGTTTTGGTATTTATAAATATCGTTTAGAGATTCGATATAAATTCTTTCAAATTTCTTGTTTTCATCAGGAATTAAAAGTTGTTTATTTTTGGTGTCAAGATTAAGCCTACAAATAGGTTTTCGATTATTGTTTTTATAAAGAATACCAAAATAACTCTCAGTATCTCGATGGACAATATCTTCAACTGGTACAGTTCCAGCGAGAAGTCCTCGTATTATATAAAAACCTTCAATTTCCTCTTCGGTAGTAACAATTTTTGATACCGGAGCTTCTTCTATTGCTTCAGCTTCATCTATTGAATCTGATTCATCAACTAAAGCTGATGAAATTTTATTATTTACTAATTCATTTACAAATGAAGAAAAAGCTCTTTTTACGACTGGCGTAAACTTTTCTATAATTTTCTGATTTTTTTGGCCTTCATAAATATCTGAAAGTATAAACCGAATGAAATTTTCAGAAGGAGCTTCATATTCGCGTGAAAGTAATCCTTTAATTAAACTACTGTATTTAAGTTCTTCTGCAGTACTAAAAATTTTTTCTTTATCAAAGTTCTCCTTGGCAAATTTTTTTAATTCATTTATTGAAGAATCTTTTAAATTGAGCATATTAATTTCAAGAAATGGGACAAGATCCATTTTATTTGATTCTTCGAGGTCAGTGAAAAAACGATATATAATACCATTAGTAAGAATTCCAAATTTTGCAGGAGATACACCAAAGTATCTAAACAATTGAGAAGAATGTTTATCGAGTTGTTCAGAACAACTTTTACATTCTATTAAAATGGTTGGCTGTCCATTGTCAAGAATCGCATAGTCTACTTTTTCGCCTTTCTTAATTCCGACATCTGCTACATATTCAGGACAAAATTCGGAAGGATTAAATACATCGTATCCGAGAATCTGGAAAAGTGGAACTACGAGAGACATTTTTGTAGCTTCTTCGGTAGAAACATTGTTCTTTAAAGCAATAATCCTTTCTGAAAATTGTTTGATGATTTCGTTGAATTCCATATGCAATCAACCTCACTTTCTTTAGTAAATATAGTTAGACCAATCCATAGAACAATCCGTACAAACTAATGGGCGGTTATACCACAAAATTCCAAACATAATTTTTGTATAATTAAGCAAAATAACAGTATGAAAATACTATTAGCAAAAATCATGTACGAAAGAAATCTATCCGTTCGCCAGGTAGCGATTTTGTCGGGCATAACAAAATCGGCAGTTCAGAAGGTCATGAACGAGGATTCTAATCCAACGATCAGGACGCTTGAGAAGCTGGCAGAAGGCTTGAAATGTAAGATTTCAGACCTGTACGAATCAGATTATCAATAAGTGTCCACTATAGTGGACGATTGAAAAATATCCCGTAAGTTTCCAGCAAAACCAGTGTTTATTTTGCATAATAGTAACAAGTAAACAGAGAAAAGAACAAATGTTCGATAAAACTATTGAAATAATGAAACGGTTGTCGTATCATTGAACCAAGGGATTTCGAACGTGTTCTTGCTGGGAACGGAGGGACTTACATATGAATAAAGATGATCACAAAAAACAACAGGATATCAACTTTATTGTTGAATTACTTCAAAAGGAACCCTTGGATAAGGTACGGGAAGTGCTGGTATTTATCCAGAATTACCTGCAGAAGTAATTTGAAAGAGTCAGTTTTTACTGGCTCTTTTTTAAGTTGTCGATATACTGCAAAGCAATCTTTTCCAATGTTGTTTTGCTCACATCATCTAATTGCTCATATGTAACAATTAACGTTTGGATAGCATTTGCAATGACTGAATTCTTATCTTTCAAAAGCAGAGCAGTATATTTCATGATTTTTTGCTGCTCCGTCAGCTGCTCAAACATTTCACCTTCACCAGTCCGAAGCCATTCTTCACTTACATCAAATTCTCTACATATAGAAAAGATAACTCTGTCAGTAATGGCATTAATGCCACATTCCCATTGACCGACGGTATTTCTTTTGACGCCTAGTTTATCGGCAAATTTCTGCTGCGTTAAATCCAAAACTTTTCGCAACTGTTTGATTCGTTCGTTCATTTCGTATACTCACCTCGCTTTCTGATTCTGATTATACAGCACTCAGAATAGAAAATCAACAAAAAAGTCTTTAAAACAACAAAAAGCTATTAAAACAACAAAAAACATTGACAAAAGCTATTTGATGGCATACAATAGCCATGTAAAGACAAAACAAATGCCATTACAACAGAACGGCGGACTGCATTGGAGCAGAGTTGACAGTTACCGGAACATCAAAATTCCTTTTCTAAATAGGCAGACATTGTGGAGAAGTCATTGCCTGTTTAGAGGCAATTTGCAGTCCGCAACAACTTATAACAGAAAGGAGAAATTTGCATGCTGAACTTAGAAGAAAAGAAAGAAGCAGAAATCAAGAACATGGTGGATATACTGAAACAGATAGATCTTCCGGACATCCTCCTATTAACAAGAGATGCGAATACACTCTTGATGCGGCAGATGGAAGCGGATGCGCCGAGAGCACACTTCACTTCATTAACGATATCTTCTAAAGAGATTTCAAAAGATTGCTCACATTCAGGACAATCAATTTCGAAATATTGAAGATCATCAATTAAATCATCGAATCCGGATGAATCAAAATCAAAAGTTATCATAAGCAAACTCCTTTCTTTTGTACTCAGCTCTGGCAGGAGCCTGTAAGAAAAGTATAGGAGAAGAAATAGAAAATAGCAAGTGAGGTGAGAAGAGATGAAAGTATTTATTACGATAATCATTTTAATTTCAGTATGTAACTGGATTAAATGGCGGGTAGCAACCTTAGCATTGATTTATTACAACGAAAAAAATCAATATAAACATCCAAATAAAGAAGAAATGCGTGTATGTATTAATTTCGTTGTAAGAAATCTGCTTAAAGACCTAACTGGCCGTTAATTAACTGGGTGATAACATTGACGGCAATTTAGACTACCTGTTTGAAACAGAAGAGAAAGAGAGGTGAGAAGAGATGAATATCTACGAGGAAATCTCATTGTTTGCAAAAAGGCAAAGGGATGAAATCGATAAAGAAAAGAAAAAAAGACGAAAGCAGGTATACATTGATCCGGATTCAATCATAGGAAAGGAAATTATGTATCAAACAGCGCTGCTTCATGAAATTCTACATGAGATTAGAGGAGGCAGAACCTCCCCTAAAGAAATTAATCATTCTCAAATGCAAAAACGGAAGAATCAAAAAACTCTTTGAGTCGCTGGAATTCGATATCTGTCCATTGATGTGAATGATTATCACGATAGTTGTTTAGTAATTCTTGCATATATGCGTCGAAAAGATGGAAAATGTCTTCTGCTTCTTCACGTTCTAAAACGTTGATACAAGAATAGTAGAGAGATTCTGCAGAAGCAAATTTAGATGCGGCAACATTTAAATTTGCAACAGCTACAGAATTATCGATCTTTTCATCAAAGACATAATCATGTGAGTATTGAGCAAACAACATGGCGCGGCGCATTAGAGATTTGAAATTCTCTATAAGAACTAAATCGTCGTTATTCATAATAAAACTCCTTTCTTTTGTACTCAGCTCTGGAGGAGCCTGTAAGAAAAGTATAAGAGAAAAGGGAAGAAATAACAAGAGCGTAGACAGGAAGTGAGGTGAGAAGAGATGAGAAAAGATAGAAAGAAAAAGAAACCGTCAAAAATAACGGTTTCAGATGTAGCACTGGTTGTTTCAATATTAGCACTATTATTTCAATTCTTTTGTCATGTCATACTCCCAAGAGTGATTTGAGTCCGTAAGGAAAGTATAGGAGAAGAAATAGAAAATAGCAAGAGAGGTGAGAAGAGTTGCCTGAGTTTAGTGATGTAGTCATGAATGATGGAAAACTGTTGGAAGGAGAAAAAATAGGCGAACTTGTCAAATACATTATAAATAAGTTCGCCAAAGAAAATTTAACAAGAAATGAAGCAATTGAAATACTGGATAGAACAAAAGAGTGTACAGGAGATGCTTCTGTAATAAGAGAAGTAGATTAGAAATTTTCTTTGCAATCAGTGTTAAAAAATTGCTGTGGACTAAGAATGCAAAACAGATTTGATAGGATCAGGAAGAAATGAAAAAATACATAGCTGTTATATTAATGAGTTCTGTTTTATTGACAGGATGCAGCTCCAAAATAACAGAAGGTGAGATTTACAAGAAAGACTATCAGCCAGAAGAAACAATTATGATAATGACTCCGATGATTCATACAAATGGAAAATCATCTTATACGACTTATATTCCGATGTTTTATCACTATCCGGACAGATGGTGCATTTGGATTAAAGCAACAGAAAGGAACGATGAGGGGGAATATGATACAGCGAAATATTACACCACAGAAGAAGTGTACGAAGAGTGTGATATTGGAGATATGTTTTCTTATGAGGAAGATAGAGATTATAAAGAAGAGCCAGTAGAGAAAAAAGAATAAGAAATGAAAAGGGGTAGGGAGAGATGCCAAAACAAAATAATGGAAATAAAGAAATGCCAAGATCCGAAGAAAAGGATCATGGCAGAAGCGTTGAGATTACATATATTTCAGAAGAACCAAAGAAACCAGACTGGATTGAAGAACGGAATAACCAGATCATGGAAATGATATGGACCATTTTCTTAAGTATGGTAACGGCGATCATAACTGTTGTTTTAACCACAAAGTGATAAGTGTAGTGATAAAAGAAACAAGTATGGGTGTGCAGATGTTTCTGAAAAAGAAAGATTTTATACCAATAGCAATAAAATCCATATAATAAACAGCCTGCTCTGTAAGAATGATGCCTATAGGTGTTTCGTTCATAGTTGCCGTTTCAAGGAAACCATTGTTCTTTAAAAAGCGGATGGTGGCGTAGACGGATTCGATTGGTCGATCGTAATTATCTTCTATGAAATCATATGTGAATACACGATTATCGAAATCAGGGGACGATTTTTTAAGAAATTTGATAAAACGTTTACTATTTCTGTTTAGCATTTGCATAAGTGAACACCTCATTTGTAGTGATATTGGGATATTTATGTAAACAGTATAAAGAAAAAGAATGGAAAAGACAAGAAGGAGGGGGAGGAAAGATGAATATCTACGAAGCATCTAAGAAAGCATTGCAGGAGAAAAAATGCATGAGAGAAAATCCAACTGCAAGGGTAAAAGTAAAAGTGGAGACAGCAGGGACATGTACATTAATGAAATTAGATGGAAGCCACCCGGTCAAAGGATGGCAACCAACAACGAGAGAGCTACTTTCTGAATCATGGGAAATTACGGAATAAATAGCAACAAGTACAAACTGTAACACATAAACTTTTCTAGGAGGTGATGCAGGTGATCGTAGAGATCAAAAAGACAGAAAGCGGATGCACATATAAATTCGATGATTCAGCTTATCTGGGGAAAAGCGAAAAAGAGCATGAAAAAGTGATCAATGATGTATCAACTATCATAAACGAGCATCTGAGATCAAGAAAGGATAAAACCGCTTAGGCGGTGGAAAGGAGGACAAGCATGCAACAGAGAGAATTTGCTTTATACAAAAGAAGGTTACTGAGTCTGATCCCGGGAAAATTGCAGGACATTCCGAACAGGGAAGTGAAGATCAAGTTTTTCCGTTCCAGCCTGATTGAGCAGATTGAAAAGGAAAAGGACTGGCAGTTCACCGGGGAACAGGCAGCAGAGCTGATCCGGATGGCAATTTATCCAGATCTGAGATCGGAGGAAGAACGGATGCAGTACGAAGATTTCCTCATGAATGGATTGGCCAGAGTTATGTCAGAGAATGAGAAATGAGCCAGAAAAGAGGAAGAAGGGAGAAAGACCACATATGGATTATCAGGTGGACGAAAACACAGGAACTGGGCTGCTGCTCTGGGACATTGGAAGAAGCGGACGAGTACGCCAGGAAGAAGAACAAAGGAGATTACATCATATTAGAATGAGCCTTTGGAGAACAAGGTTTATCACAGGCGTTGGAATGCTTGGTGGAATCTTCTATGCTTCCGGAGCAGCAATTACATATTCCATATCAGTCAAAGCACCGGAGTCAACGCTGGAGCGCGTTCTGATCGGACTAGCTGTATCAGCAAGCTTCTACGCGCTGAATTCGATCGCAAGGACGCTGGGAAAACAGATAAAAAAATAACACTTCCGGAGGTAACGGAAGTGTTGAATGCAAGACTTTTGTCTCGCAGATATTAAAGACATTATTATCTTAACATCTGTGGGGCAGGAAGTCAAGAAAAACGGGGGGTTCTGCCCCATTTTAATACTCGATTAAGATATTAAAGATAGAGGTATACGATGGCAACGAAGAGAGTTACACACACCTTCCGGAAAGGAGACATCCTGGAGGTGAAGGAATACCATGATGGGCGGTATGGAGCAAGGGGACTGTCAAGAGAAAAGAAGAGAAAGCCGACACCGGAGCAGATGGCGGTAGTGAACGCAATGAATAAGGCAGAGACAGCCAGACACAGATTGTTGGAGTACTTTGGAAAGGGAGACTACTTCCTGACGTTGACGTACAGAGTCGAGGCAAGACCTCCGGACATGACGAAAGCAAAGAAGGATTTCACGAATCTGATAAGCAAGCTAAGGACAAGATACAAGAAAGAACAGATCGAATTGCGCTGGATCCGGAACATTGAGAAGGGAACCAAGGGAGCATGGCACGTTCACATGGTAATCACCGGATGCCGGGATACGATCCGCTGGGTAGAGGAATGTTGGCCACACGGTGGAATCTATGCAGAACAACTGGAGAAAAGCAAATACTACGAAGAGGATTTCTCACAGCTCGCATCCTACATCACCAAAAACGAGAAGGTGGGAGAAAAGAGGGAGGATGGAAAGAGGGACAAGCCAAGACTCAGCGAATCCAGTTACAGCACTTCACGGAACATGCCACTGAAACCACCAAAGAAGAAAAAACTGGCAAGATGGCCAAAAGAGATCAAACAAAAGAACGGCTATTACATTGCCAAGAGCTATGAAGGAATCAATCCGGCCACTGGGTTCAAGTACCGGAGATACACATTGATCCGGTTGAACAGGAGGATTTGAAGACATGAAGACAGTGAAAGTCTACATAGAGACAAGCGTCACAGGACCATTTGTCCGGGATGGGAAATATGGTGCAGCCTTAGTGTTTACTAAGCAAAACGGAGAAGTGAAGGACTTGTTCGTACAGGGTGAAGAAACAGAGACAACACATAACCGTAGTGTACTATTAGCTATGATCCGGGCATTCCAGAGATTTACAGAGCCATGCCATATCATATTCTACACAAGGAATACATTTATCCGTGACATGGTTCAGGCAGACAATCCGGAAAAGTGGAGACGGGCAGAGTGGAGAAAGTCGGATGGAAAAGACATACAGAACAAGGAACTGTGGGAGTTGTTCCTGGAAGAGAGCAAAGAACACGAGATAGAAATCGTGTATGAAAAAGACAGCGAGTATAAGGAGACGCTACAAGCGTATTTACAAGGAAAAGAGGTATAAAGATGTTTGATAAATTTGGAGAATTTAATTCTTACGAGGAGATCAACCGTGCAGCCAAAGCACAGTTGGAAGAGGGAGACTTAGAAGCAATCAAGACAATCGCAAAGGAGAACGGACTGGATCCGGAAGATGCAGAGGACTTTTGCACCGGTACAATCGAGGAACTGACAACACCGAGTCTTGCGGCAATGGGAAAGCTGGAACTGGAAGCGAAAGATCTGAGTCTGACAGGAGCATTGAGAGATTGGACGGATTTTATCGAGCAGTTATGTTTAGAGGACGAAGAAATGGCTCTTGCAGTCAGAAGAAAAGGAAAGTCATTGAAAGAATGCATGGCTCTGATCTTAAAGAATGCATTTAACGACAAAGCACAGTTGGATGACAGGATCACAAAGGCAGCAGGATTGACACCACCGTTGTATATAAGCATACCGGGAAAGGCACAGATCAAAGAGATTGTGAAGGAATATTACCTGGGTGAGAAGAAATGAGAGTATACAAAGGGTTCAACGAAAAAATTCAGGCAAAACACGGAAAAGGGACATTCCAGTACGAGAAAGGGAAGACCTACAAAGAAGAGAAAAGCAAAACAAGATCCACTGGATTCCATGCGGCGGAGTATATCCTGGATTGCCTGCAGTGGTATCCGATCGATGGAAAGAACAAATTCTTCCTGTGCGAAGCTGGCGGAAGTATAGACGAAGAAGATGGATGCTCGATGGTCGTATCTACAGAGCTGACATTATTAAGAAAACTGACACTTATGGAGATTGCAATGGCGGCAATGGAATATATGATCATCCATCCGAAGAGAACGTGGGAGAAAAGAGAAAGAGGTGCATACGCAGAAAAAGAGAAGTCAAAAGCAATCGGAGAGACAAGGATAGCAATCGCAAGAGGAAAACATCCGGAAGTGAAAGGCGAATACGGAACCGTGATCGGACTGATCGTAGAGGACGAGAAAGGCAAGCCAGTGGCAGCAGGCGTGAGGAATGTTGACGGAATACAAGCGAAAGCGCATCAGATCTATTCCATGACAGAAGAAAGAGAATGGGTGGAGGTGCAGAAATGAAACGAAAAGCGATTGAGTGCGTTGCACCGAAGAAACCGGCAGGAAAAGGACTCACAGCCACGCTACAGGAGTTGGAGAAAATCCTGATTCTAAATATCTATCAGGCGAAGGAACTGCTGGTGCGGTACTGTATCAACTATGAGACAGGGGAACATGAGTACTGGAAAGAGCAGCATGGTTGGAGAAAAGGCGGTATCCTGAATGCAATGAACGAGGACTGGCGAGATTGGAAATGGAGAACATATGACGATTATCCGAAACTGCAGGAGAAAGACACAAACAGGATCAAAGAATTGATTAGACACAGAGCGTGGAACAACAGCCCGTGGGAGAGAATCAACGGATTGGAACATAGCTATAACAGCGAGATCAGGGAAAGATGTGAAACAAACCGGAAAATAAAACTCATGAACCTGATGAGAAAAGTTCCAGGTCGTCCGAAGAATCTAAGAGAATGGTTCTTTGAACAGGCAGCAGGAGGGGATTACATGTTCCGGAACAGGGAAACGAAAGAATTTGTCTGTACGAACTGCGGGGAATCCAGCTGGCCGGAAGAAATCAAACGACAGGATGGAGAAAAGAAAATCCGGCACAATGATATGGTATTCTGCCCTTCCTGCGGAAAACTGGTGCGGGCAAAGACAAGAACAGACCATATCGAACAGAAATGGAAGAGCTGTTATCTTATCCAGTCGGTAGATGAAGATACGAGCGTACTCCGGATCATAAAAGCAAAGGTCGGATGGGATAATGGAAGACATTATGTCGAGTTTGGAGATGAAATCAGAATCCTGCTGTACAAGGTCTACTCCAACAGAAAATTGAAGAAGACATACATGATCTATTATGAGGACTCCTGGGATGGATGGACAAAAGGAAACCGGAAAAACCTAAGAGCAAGAGAAGGATACTTGTATCCGGAAGAATTTGGCCAGATATTAGACGGAACCACTTACAGCGAAGCAACAAGAGTCCTGGAGCATTTATCGAAGACAGGAATGGAACTGAACTACAACAGACTTGTGGCAGGGACAGGACAGATGAAAGGATATGCACAGAAGATCGAGTACCTGGCAAAAGGACGCTTTTGGAATCTGCTGAGAGATACGGTTGACTGTACAGACTATCCGGGATATCCATTACAGTACTACGGACCATTGGACATGAGAGAGGAAAGCATGGAGGGAATGTTCAGAATCCAAGACCGTCAGAAGATCAACCGGATCCGTGACGAACATGGTGGGAACAGAATGGTACGCTGGATGCAGTATTCGGACGAGACAGGGCAGAAGATCTCGAAAGAGACGGTGCAGTGGATGATAAAAAATGAGATAGAACCAAGTGACATCCGGGGACTGGAAAAATATATGAGTCCACAGAAGATCGTGAACTACATCGAAAGGCAGAAAAAAGAACAATATGCAGGAATGACGGCAAAAGCTGTGCTTGAAGAATATAAAGACTATCTCAGTATGTGTGAAGCGTGTTGCAAAAATATGGCTGACGAGATGGTCTATCGTCCAAGAGAGCTAAAACGCAGGCATGATGAAGTCGTTGTAGACCGGCAGCAGATACAGATCTTGAAAGAACTGGAAAACAATGCAGAGGGAAAAGAAGCCTACGCACAGGAAATGCGGCAGAAGTTTACGGAAGCAGAAGAGATCCTGAAAGAGATCAAGAGCCGATATGAGTACGAAGACGAAGAGTATAAGATCATTGTACCGAACACGTTAGTGGATATCGTGAAAGAAGGACGTGCACTGCATCATTGCGCCGGCAGCAGTGAACGATATTTTGACAGGATCGAAAGCAGAGAGACATATATCTGTTTCCTACGGAGGCAGGAAGCACCGGGAATCCCATTTTACACGATTGAAGTAGAGCCGGGAGGCACAATCAGACAGCACAGAAGCTATTATGACGAAGAGCCGGGAATCGAGGAAATCCGGGTATTCCTGAAAAGCTGGCAGAAGGCAATCAGAAAACGTCTGACAGAGGAAGATAAGAAGTTGGCCAAGATCAGCAAGATCAAGAGAGAAGCCAATATTGCAGAGCTGGAAGAGAAAAAGAATACAAGAGTCCTTCAGGGATTAGCGGAAGATTTCCTTGAAGCAGAAGAGATAGAAAAAGAACTGGAGGCGGTTTGATGGAATTAGTACAGTACCAGGATTATGAAGAATATAAAAAAGCAATGAACACTGTCCTGAACAGAACAGTGGAAGATTTTGTTATGACAGGATATTTGCTGAAACAGGGAAGAGATACGGATATCTTAAAGAATTCCGGATACAACAGTGTAAACGAATTCGCCCGGGCGGAATACAAGCTTGAAGCTACACAGGTATCAAGATATATCAGAATCAATGACAGATTCTCGGAGGGCGGTTACTCTCCGAGACTGCAGGAGCATTACAAAGGATTTGGCTATGCGAAGCTGGCACTGATGCTGACACTTCCGGAAAGCGTAGCAGAAGAGCTGACACCGGCATACAGCAAGTCAGAGATCCAGGCAGTCAAAGAAGAGATTGAAAGCGAGGAAAAGATCACAGATATCGAAGTTATTTTGGAAGGCGAGAAAGAAGAACAGAAAGAACTCGACAATCTGGAAAAGGCAATCCATCAGATCTGCATGGATGAACCGGAGCTGTATCTGAAGCTGCACGAGGCAGTCAGAACAAGCGTAGGAACAGGACGGATTAAAGAAGTGTTAGCACCGGACGGGGATAAACTTTACAGCGTAAGACCACAAGGCTGCGGAAGAATTATGCTCTATCTAAACGATGAGAAGGATGAGGTCATACTGCAGGTTGTAAGACAAGGATTGAAAGAGAAATACGCTTGGGAGAATATTTTAAGCTATCTCGTCCTGATCACAGAACAGGAAGATGCAAAACAGAACTGGGAGGAACTTTACGGACAGAAATATCCGGAAAAAGAACAGATTGCACCAGTGCAACCGAAGAAAGAGAAGAGAAAAGAGTCAAAGGTAGTGAAGGCGAAGCTGCCAAAACCAAAAAGACCGGAGAAACAGGAGACGGAGAAACCACTAGAGCTTCCAAACGACATTCCGGGACAGACAGAGATTGAGAAAGATTTTCCGGAAATGCTTCCGGAAGCAGGGGGAACACCGGAAATACGGAGCGATTTTATCAGAGCGGGACAGTACGAAGAGGAAAATTGCACCAGTGCAATGCCGGAGCCTGTGGAGATTGTGGAAAAACCTGTGGATAATTCAGAGCAGATGGAAGAAAATGCGAGAAACACAGAAGCGGGAGCCAATTCAGAACCGGTGGATAAGTCCGAAGAAGAACAGAATCCGGCTGGCAGCAGATGGGAATACATGAAGACAATGGAATCATACAAGATGGCACTGTACATGGCAGCATCCGTGAAAGAGATGCCTCACATAATGTTGAACTCAGCAGAATATTGGAAGAAATGGTTAGAAGCAGAGGTGGATGAAAATGGAGAAGAACTCAGTAAATAACAAAATAATCCATAGCTTTCGAGAGGTGGACTTATCAGCGATAGCGATACCATCGATTGCAATTTATAAGCACCCGCGGGATATACCGGATAAATATGTTGCGAGAGTCTATGCTTGCAGCAGTCCGACGAACGTTATCATGCTGGCAGATTCCGCAGAAGAGCTGAGAAAAGACATTGAAGGAGTATGCAAACCGTGCATATGGTTTGATCGAATGCAAGGAGATCCGAAAAACTTAGTTGGGGTGTATATCTTATGAGCATCGATTATTCAGACATGGCATTTCCGAAATTAGCCTGCAAGAAAAAAAGGAAATCACATAAAAAGAGCATCCTCAAGAGTAGAAAGGGAGTCTGCTATCTCTGTTTGATACTCTATGACGATTCTTCCAAGAAGTACACAGAGGAACATCACATCATGTTCGGATCCGGACAGCGCGAACTATCTGAGGCAGATGGACTCAAGGTAGATCTGTGTCGGAATCATCACAAAGAAGGACCGGAAGCGGTCCACAATAACCGAGAAATGCGGGAACTGCTCTGCAGAATAGCACAGACAGAATATGAGCAGACACATACGAGAGAAGAGTGGATGGCGAGATATAAGAAAAATTATTTATAGTTACCTCCGCTGAATGGCGTGGAGATAAAAGTATGTCACAATACTGCAACATGATAACAAAGACTTCCTCCCTGGATGCGGCAGGGAGGAGAAAGGAGCAGACAAGTGCCAAAAAGACTGAGACTAACAGCTTGGAAAAGCGAATTAGCTGAGATAAATGCAAAAGCAAGACAGGAAGGAATGAGCTATGGACAGTACGTGGGATTAATGTACTGCGAAGAAAGAGATGAAATGGAAAGAAGGAGAAGATATGACAGAAAGAGACGCGAGAGATTTGGTTGATTGGTTGGATCAGGCAGAAGCAGAAACAAAAGCAACAATTGCAGAACATGAAAGAATCGATCCTTTTTATGACGGAGTACTTTCAACGATCCAGACATTTCGCGAATATATCAAGAAAATACGTAAGGTGGATGAAGCAGAAGGAGGGAAGTAGATGAAAGAGATTATAACAGATAGCAAGTTTGAGTATATCGAAGAAATCGAGCCATTTTTCTGGTGGACAGGAAGCTTGAACATAAAGCAGGCAATCACACACTTGACAAAGCGGTACGATGAAGAGGAAGCGCACAATCTGTTGGATGAAAAGTTAGAATTTGTATCTGACTACATGAGAAATAATCACGGAGCTGTCGAGCAGTACGGAATTTACCTCATTCCGGAATTTATGCTTGGATATGATGACATAGAGATTGTGATTGTAGCGGCATCCGAAAACGAGCGGGCTACGGTGGTATTCTCGGATATTCCGGTAGTTAAGTGAGGTGGGAGATGAAGAATAAATATTCTAAAAAGCAGTTAGAAGAATTGTATAACTGCGAGATTTTCAAAGATACTGGTTTTGATAGCTGTACAAAGTTTTGGGTAGCGCAAGGTTTACCATTTACGGAAGATGGTGAAGATATATTATTTACATACGCTGACGGATGGGATTTAAATGAGTTGCATGAAAATATCAGAGAAGAAATCAGAAAAAAGTTGGAGGCAGTTGAATATTATGAATAGAGAAATACTTTTTAGAGGAAAACGTGTAGATAATGGTGAGTGGGTAGAGGGATATTTGTTTGACGATGGTTACCAAAAACCTGAGCACGTTTTTGTCGGTGGTTTGATTATTGACGAATACGAGGGGACGGCTTGTGATGAATGGGATATTAATGGAATTGGTTTTTGCGATGTTGAACCGAATACAGTCTGCCAGTACACAGGATTAACCGGCAAGAACGGAAAGAAAATATGGGAAGGGGATATAATTAAATACCATTTTGGAGAAGCTTATGCGCCGGTAAAATTCGGAGAATATCAGAGTTGTTTTGATAGCACATCAACGTGCCATGTCGGATTTTATGTGGACTGGGACAAAAACCATAATTTTAGAAAAGACTTGGGATATTGGATCAAGTTAGTTGATGCAGAAGTTGTAGGCAACATATTTGATAATCCTGAGTTGTTAGAAGAGGAGAATGTGCATGAAGCAGATTAAGCGAGGTTGGAAAATGACAAGGCGAGAGCAAGAGGATCAAGCACAGCTTGAGTGGCTGCGGAAATGGAAAGAACGACGGAAGGAAAAAAGAGACGTGAGAAAAAAGTCACTGTTTTATAAGATTCTAAGGAAACTTGGAATTATAAAGGACTACGAGGAAGACATAAGAACAAGAATGGAGATGTGCAAAAGAGCAATAAAGGCAAATGTATGTCCTGAGGATTGCGACATTTGCGCATGGGACGTGAAAGGAGGGATTGATTACAATGGTTATATTACGACCGGTAGGAACAACAGGAAACCGTCTGAAGTATCTAAGAAAAATCAGAGGACTGACAAGAAAAGAGGCAGCAGTCAAGCTAGACATGAAGGAGGAAAGACTGCAAGATCTTGAAACAGGAAGGAAAGGGCTGACGTTAGGAGAAGCAATCAAATATGCAGATCTGTACAAAGTATCATTGGACTACATAGTAGGGAGGAATGAGAGAATATGAGATTGAAGGATGCAGACAAGTTGATAGAGGAAATGAGGAATTGGGCAATCCAGGAAGCTACGTTTGGAGTTGATGAAATATCGAGTCCGTATGATGCAATTCAGGAGTGCATAAAGGTGGTGAAAGAGCAGACAGAGGAGATGGGTGCAGAAGAAACAATCAAGACTTTTGGAGAGCTATGCAACATAACTGTTTGCGAAAACTGTCCAATAAGACAGATAGAAAAAGAAGCAGTTCCGTGCAACGAACTTAGAAGAAAACATCCAAAAGAAATAGCTGAAATTCTGAAACAATGGAAAGCAGAGCATGAGAAAAAACCAGTTGAAACAGAAATGGCATGGTACATACAGATTGTAGATGCAAGCAATCACCTGCTGGTCCATGAGGAAAGAATTAGTATTGATTGCAATACGACAGCTGACGAAAAGAAAAAGGAGATACTTCAGAAGTGGTGCTCTGAACATCAAGGAGAATTCTATGCGGTCAGCGAACGAAGATGCGTGGTAAGGAGTGAAAATACTTGAAGCGAAGTACAGATACAAGAAAATCTTCGACAGAGGTCAAGGCGAATCTGCAGAAGCATTACGGCGAACTCACCGATATGGTCACAGATCAGAAAGCCAGCAAGGACTTTCATCGTCCGGCATACCAAGCAGGCAATCTGATCGAAGCACAGGGGCAGCAGTTGTGGCATGGAGATGTTACTGGATATATAGCCAGAAAATACAAGATAGGGAGTGATACCATTGGAGACAATGACAAAGGAAAGACTGGAAGCGTACAGGAGCAAGAAAGATGAGATCCTGGAACTTGAGTATGCATTGAACAATCGTTGGAAATCCGATTTGATGATTGGAAATGATGTAGTATTTGATTATAGCAAGGGCTATCCAATGCCACAGAGTGTGGTTGGGTTTGATCAGAGAAAATATGAGAGGTTACAGGCAAGAGACTGGAAGCGTAAGGAAGTTCTTGAAAAAGAATGTGAAGAGATTGAGAAGTATGTGGACGATATACAGGACAGCATGACAAGGAGGATCTTCAGAATCTATTACATAGATGGTCGTAAGTCGGTATCCCAGCAAGTGGTTGCAAAGATTGTACATATGGATCGAAGCAGAGTGAGCAGAAAAATTGATGATTATATGAAAAACGCACAAAAAGCACAGAAAGCACAGATATAATAAAACTAGAGCCAAAGGCGGAAAACCTGCGGCTCGCTATTCAACATACAAGATTCAGAAGACATCCTGACAGCGAAATGCCGCAGGATGTTTTTCTATTGCACAATATTGAAAAAGGGAATATAGTGATTTTAGAACATCAAGAACGTTGTGCTTTAGAAAAGGAGAATGGGAAGTATGAGAAAAATTATAAAAATTATTTTAATAGGATTTTTAATATATGCATTAGGAAATATTATTTTTGATGGAGATCCAAGAATGATATTTTACATTATACTTTTATCCTTGGAAGCGATTGCTTTAATAGGTCAATACGTTATAAATAAGAAAAAATCATATAAAATGTATACACAAAAATTAGAAGAAAGTATTGACATGGGAGAAGGATTACTCAGTTTTTGCGGAACGATTTATATTCCATCAATTTATTTATTGTTTAGTGCAGAATGGATGAGATGTGAGAACAAGATACTAATCAGTGGTGCGCTTGCGGGTATAATATTATTTTTGAATATTCAAATTTACGAATACAAAAAACAGCTAAGAAATATGAAAATAAAGTAAGAGATTTTAAATATCTATGTAAAAAGAAAAGTGAGATTAGAGCCGAGGCTTTTACCATCAGTTGTAATGACTGGTGGTATTTTTTATATTCATTTTACTATAGATTTTGGAATTTAAAAAGGAGAAGCAATCATGCCAATCTACAAGAGATGTTCCCGTTGTGGGGCAAGACTTCCAGCAGGAACCCGGTGTGAATGTGTCAAGCGGCGACATAAAGAATATGACAGATATGGTAGAGACAGAAAGAGCAGAGCATTCTACAACAGCAGTGCGTGGGAACATGCAAGATCAGCAGCACTGGCAGCAGATGAAGGGTTGGATGTCTATCTATATATGACAGAGGGCATAGTAGTGTTAGCAGATACAGTACATCATATCATTCCATTACAAGATGAATGGGAGAAGAGAAAAGATATATCAAATCTTATGAGTCTGAGTGGAGACACACACAGTATGATCGAACAGATGTATAAGAAGGACAAGGATGGAATGGAAAAGAAATTGCATGAGATGCTTCAGCAGTACCGGAGCATGGTCAGGGGAGGGGCGGTCTGAAAAGTTTTTAAGAAAATTTATCTGACCGCATGTCCAGTTTATCGTGCATAAAATTCCGAATACGAATAAAAAGTTGGCAAAGGAAGGAGGGGATCTAGATGGCAAGGCCAAGAAAAATTGTTGATATGCAGAGCTCGCATTTGACAAAAGAACAGAAACAGAGAAAAAAGCAAGAAGAGCAGACCGTTGTTGTTGGAAATGAAGATCTAGAGAAACCTCCAACTTGGCTGAAAGGTACTGTGGCTAAAAACGAATGGAAACGAATCGTAAAAGAACTGAAAAAAATAGAAATTGTTGGAAATCTCGATTACGTGAATCTTGCCTGTTATTGCAATGCTTATGCAAATTATGTGGAGACTACAAAGCAATTAAAGGATCAGCCGTATTGTGTAGAACGTGAGACACGGACAGGAACAATTGTTGTAAAGAATCCATTGATATCGATTCAGACAAACTATGCTGCCGAGATGCGAAAGTTCGCAAGCCTCTGCGGGATGACAATAGATTCCAGGCTAAAGGCAGCAGTACACAAGGTTGATAAATCAGAGGATAATTTGGAAAGGAAGTTTGGAGCTATCTAATGAATCAGTATGAAAACATAAAAAAATATGCGAAAAATTGTATATCTGGCGAGATTATCAGCTGTAAAAAACATAAATGGGCATGCGAAAGATTCTTAAAAGATGCAGAACAATTTGAAAATAATCCGGATTACCCATTTTATTGGAGCGAAGAATCCGCCCAGAATATTGTTGATTGGTTTGCTCTTTTACGACATTCCAAGGGGGTACTTGCTGGGCAGCCAATTATTTTGACAGATTGGCAAAAATTCAGAATTTGTCAGTTGTATGGCTGGAGAAGAAAGAAGAACGGTTATCGAAGATTTAAGAAGAGCTTTACAGAAGTAGCGAGAAAGAATGCAAAGTCCCAGGAAGAAGCGGGCATTGCACTTTATGAAATTTCGGTGACAGCAACGAAGAATAATGAGGTATGCGAAGAGTATACAGCAGGTGTTAAGCGCGATCAGTCTAAAATTGTTTTTAATGAAGCAGAGTTAATGCTTCGAGGTTCACCTCTTAGACAGAAATTTGATATCAAACGCGATGAAATAAAGCATGCAAAGACAGGAAGCTTTATCAAGGCATTGAGTAAAGAGGATGGAAAGTCAGGAGATGGAACGAACCCGGCCGGATTAATTATTGATGAATATCATCAGCATCCAACAACAGAGTTTTATGATCTTGGACTTGGTTCTAATACGAAAGAGCCATTGCTGATGATTATTACAACAGCAGGAGTGGATTTGACCTATCCATGTTATGTTACAGAATATACTTATTGCAGTAAAGTCCTGGATCCGAATGTAGATGTAGAGAATGAAGAGTATCTTATAGATATCTGCGAGATGGATGAGGAAGATTATAGAAATCTGGATAACCTGGAGAATGAAGAACTTTGGAAGAAGGCAAATCCAATCAGAATGACTTACGATGAAGGTATAGATAAGATCCGTGGCGAGTATAAGATCGCTAAAGAAATTCCTGAGCATATGACTGCATTTCTTACAAAATGTTTAAATGTGTGGGTCCAGGCACAGGAGAATGGCTACATGGATATGGCAAAATGGAAAGCCTGCCAGGTAGATAAGCTTCCAGTAGATACAAAGGGAATGAGCGTTTATGTTGGCTTTGATATGTCAGCTAAGATTGACTTGACTTCTGTGGCATTTATCCTTCCATTCAAATCAGAAGAAAAGGATGCAGAAGGAGAAAAAATCATCAAATACATTGTTTATTCTCATTCATTTATTCCAAACCGAGAGAAACTAACCGAGAGAAAAAGGAAAGATAAAGCAGATTATGATGCATGGGAAAGAATGAATCTCCTAACAGTGACGGATACACCTATTGTTGATCAGAATGCAGTCATGAAATATGTCAAAGACACTTGCAAGGAACATGAGTGGAACATTGAGTGCTTATGCTTTGATCCAGCAAATGCTGCGAAGCTGATGATGGATCTTTCAGATGAAGGTTATGAGGTAGAGGAAGTGTATCAAAGTCATAAATCTTTGAATGAATCAACGCAGGGATTTAGGGAACAGGTTTACAGTGGCAATATTATCTACACCTACAATCCGTTATTGAATTTTGCAATGAGCAATGCAGTAATCCGGAAGAATCAGGGACTGATCAAGATTGATAAAGATGCTACAACGCAGAGAATTGACCCTGTAGATGCCATTCTCTGTGCTTATAAACTGGCACTATATCACGAGTTTACACAAAGTTTCCTGAAATCAATAGATGAATATTTGGGGAGTGATTGGTAGAAATGGAGATGTTGAATAGAATAAAGCGGGCATGGAATGTATTGACAAGACCTTCTCTCAGTGCAAATGATGAGGAACTATTAACATGGCTTGGTATTGATACACGGGACAGGCAGCTGATTAGTGAGGTCACTTATTACACTTGTATGAAGATGTTAAGTGAGACCATTGGAAAGATGCCCATAAAGTATTATCAGGATACGGAACAGGGAAGGATCAGAGCAGATCCGGATGAGGTGACGAGGCTTCTGACAGTGAGACCAAATCCAATCATGACACCTACTACATTATGGACGGCAGTAGAGATGAACTGCCAACACTATGGAAATGGGTATGTATGGATCAGGGGCGGTCTTGAAAAAAACGGAAGTTATGGTGGCGATTATAAGATCAAAGATCTGTGGCTCATGCAGAGCTGTTATGTTACGGTTCTGATGGATGATTCAGGTGTGTTTGGCAATAAAGGGAAAATATATTATCAGTACACAGATCCGGAGGATGGAGAGCTGTATATTTTTCAGAGCGAAGAAGTGATGCACTTTAAAACATGGTACAGTTTAGATGGAATCACAGGAGAGCCGGTAAGGAAAATCTTGAAAGATACAGTGGGCGGTGCACTGGAGAGCCAGAGGTTCATGAATAAACTCTATGAACAGGGACTTACAGCGAGTATGGCCATGCAGTACACAGGAGATCTTGATGATGATAGAGTGAAAAGGTTAAAAAGAAAATTTGCTGATAAACTGTCAGGACCTGAGAACGCAGGAAAAGTAATTCCGGTTCCATTGGGACTGACACTTACTCCATTGAAGATGTCGCTTACAGATGCACAGTTCTTTGAATTGAAGAAATATAGTGCGCTTCAGATTGCGGGAGCATTTGGAATCAAACCGAATCAGATCAATAATTATGAAAAATCCAGCTATGCGAACAGTGAAACGCAGCAGCTGGCTTTTTTAGTTGATACAATGGCATATCGCTTAAAAATGTATGAGGAAGAGATCAATTATAAAGTGCTTACGCTAAAGAAACAGGCAGACGGTTATTTTTATAAATTTAACGAGAGGGCGATCTTAAGGACAGATAGCAAAACAAAGATGGAGAATCTTGCAAAAGCTGTGAATAATGGAATTTATACACTAAACGAAGCAAGAGAATATGAAGACAAACCTGCAAAACCGGGAGGAGATATCCTGATGGTAAATGGAAACTACATTCCGGCAATACAGGTTGGTCAGCAATATAAAGGAGGTGCAGGAGATGGCAGTGATTGATGTGAATGGAGACATCATTTCAAATGAGGATAAATGGTTCTATGACTGGTTTGACTGGGAGGGAACCTGTCCGGATGATGTGAAAAAAGCATTGAACTCCAAAGAAGAGGGAGAAACACTTACCGTAAGAATTAATTCTGGGGGCGGTGATGTAATGTCAGGACAGGAGATTTATTCGCTGTTATACGGAAGAGATGATGTGGAGATTCAGATTAATTCTATGGCAGGAAGTGCAGCAGGCGTAATCGCCATGGCAAACCGTTGTGTAATCAGTCCGGTCGCAATGATCATGATCCACAATGTGTCAATGACAAGAGCTTCTGGAGATTATCGTGAAATGCAGAAGAATGCAGAGATTCTGCAGCAGATGAACAGTGCTTTGGCACAGGCATTTGTGAATAAAACGGGAAGATCTGAGGACGAAATCCTGAAAATGATGGACGAGGAGACCTGGCTGACAGCGAACCAGGCAGTTGAGTATGGTTTTGTAGACGGCGTAATGGAAGAAAAAATTTCTTTTATTAACTGCAGTCAAGGGTTACGTCTGACAGATGAACTCAGAAAGAAAGCACTTGCTGAAAAGGAAGCAAAAAACAAGGAAGAAACAAGGAAACAGCAATTATTAGAAGATTTGGACATGTATGGTGTCTAAGGAGGAGAAAAGATGAATAAGGAATTACTTGAATTACTGGATAAGATCAATGCCACAAAGAAAGAAGTGAGAAATCTTGCAGGGGAGGGGAAACTTGCTGAAGCAGAGGAGAAGAAAAAAGAACTTCAGAACCTGCAGAAAAAATTTGATCTGCTCAAAGATATTTCAGATGATGATAAAAGTTCTATGGAAGATAAGGCAAAAGCAGGAAGTGCAAAGAAAGTAGAGCCGGGAAAAGAAAATGATGCAGTCAAGGAATTTGCCAATGCAGCACGAAGAGGATTCCGTGTGCAGAATGCAATGTCAAGTGGAATCAGAGAAGGATCTGATCCGGATGGAGGTTACATTGTTCCGGAGGATATTCAGACAACAATTAATCAGTGGAAGCAGGCAGAATTCTCTTTAGAATCACTGATTACTGTTGAAGCAGTGACGACCAACAAAGGAAAGAGAACATATGAAAAGAAAGCAGATGCTACGGGATTCGCTGATATTGAGGAAGGTGGAGAACTTCAGGAAATGGATAATCCGCAGTTTGAACGTATTGGTTATGAAATCAGTGATCGTGGTGGCTGGCTTCCACTCACAAATGATCTGCTAAGTGATACAGACCAGAATATTATGCAGACAATCACAAGATGGATTGCAAGAAAAAGTAATGCGACATCAAACAAGAAGATCCTGAATCTGATCAATGCGGTAACAGCGAAAGAGATTGAGACGCTGGATGAAGTAAAACATGCGATTATCGTAACGCTGGGAGCTGCCTACAGAGCAGGATCCTCTATTCTGACAAACGATGATGGTTTATACTTCCTTGCGACGCTGAAAGATACAACAGGACGCGATCTTCTTCAGCCGAATCCGATGGATGTTATGCAGATGTCACTTTCTGTAGGACCAATCAGAGTTCCGGTTATTTCTGTACCGAACAAAGTAATTGCATCCAATACAGAAACGGACGGAAAGATTAAACTGCCAATGATCTGCGGTGATTTTAAAGAAGCTTTCAAGAAATATGACAGACAGCGTACAAGTCTTCTTGCATCCAATATTGCTTCTGCCGGAAGTCTGAATGCATTCACACAGAATCTGACGCTGGTTCGTGCAATTGAAAGAAATGATTTCAAAACATTGGATGCGGATGCATATGTAAATCTTTCTATGGTTATCGCTGATCCTACGAAGAAAGGAAAATGATAAGTGGAAGTAGATATTATTAAGCAGAGGATCGGGATTGCATCCTCTGTCACAGTCTATGATTACGATATAGATCTGTATGTGCAAGATTGTATTATGGATATGCGAGATTCTGGTGTACCAGAAGAAACACTTGCAAGGGAAGATTCAAGAGTAGTTACAGCAGTAACATTATATGTGAAAGCGCATATTGGAAACGACAGAAGCGATACAAGCCGATACTTATCATTATACCGGCAAAAAGTATCCAGATTAATTTTGGATGAATAGAAGGAGAATATTATGTGGAATGGAAGCATCTGCTTTATAAAGAAAAAGACAACAGAGAAGGACAAGGAAGGATTTTGTAAATCAGAAATTGAGATGTCAGAAGAAATTCCGGCCAATATAGGAGATGCAACCAGAAGCGATGCGACACTCGGAAATCAACGGGGATATTCAGCAGATATCTCCGTTGAAATTCTCGCATGTAACTATTCTGGGGAATCAATGTTTAAAGATATTGCGACTGGAAAAATTTACGAAGTAAAGCGTACATACAGAAAACAGAAGACAATGATGATCGCGCTGACAGGAGAGGAGCGGGAACGTGGGAAAATTTGAACTTCATGGAATAGATGATTTTATGGAAGAACTTTCAGATTTGGATATTGACAGAATAGCTCCGGTAATGCTGGAAGAAGCTGTTCCGATTCTTGAAAAGGAAGTACGGCAGGCAGCAGGAAGACATAAAGACAGTGGTGCTATGGCTGAGTCAATTAAAGCAACAAAAGCAGGAATGAACAGTTATGGACATTATATCAGTGTGCGTCCTACAGGAGTGGATTCCAAAGGCGTAAGAAATATGGAAAAGATGGCATATCTTGAATACGGAACAAGTACGCAGGAAGCAACGCCGGTCCTCTCACCAGCAGTGAGAAAAGCGGAAGAACCTGTGATAAACAAATTACAGGAAGTATTTGACCGGGAGGTTGACAAGTTGTGACAACATTGGAACACATAGTAAGAGCTATTGAAATATTTGGATTTCCATTTTCACCGGGAGTATATACCGGATCGGAAGATCATTGGTTTACTTACAACTATGTAGATGATCATGGTGAACTTTTCGGAGATGATGAGCCACTTGAGACAATAAATCGTATTCAACTTCACTATTTTCTCCCGGTGGAAGAAAATTATTTGAAGATGAAAAATGAAATTCGGGATGCACTTTTACGAGAAGGATTTACATATCCGGAGATAGAGAGTATGGACGATCCAAACCCGGACATCAGACATCTTGTATTTGAATGCGAGATTGAGGAAGAAAGAGAGGAATAACTATGGCATATGTAGGATTAAGAAAAATTATTATTGCGGAAAGAACTGGTGCAAAGACTTATGGAGAGCCGTTTGCATTTGGTAAAGCGATTGGAATGAATGTTACACCAAACTATTCAGAAGGAAGTCTGAATGCAGATGATGTGCAGGCAGAGTATGATAAAGAGTTCAATTATGCAGAATTAAGCATGAACACAAGCACAGTTCCACTTGAGGCTCATGATACAATGTTCGGTCATACAGTGAACGAAAATGCAGTAGATTTTAATGCAAATGATGAAGCAAAGTATGTTGGCCAGGGCTGGATCGCGCCGGAGAAGGTGGATGGAAAGAAGTATTATACGGGAAACTTTTTGTATAAAGCAAAATATTCAGAACCATCAGAAGAATATACAACAAAGGGAGATTCTATTGAGTATAAAACACCATCCATCAGTGGACGAGCGCTTGCGGAAGATGATGGTGATTGGAAAGCAACAGAGAGGTTTGACACACCAGAAAAAGCACTTGCATGGATTTACAAGAAATTTGGAAAAACAGAGATGACTCAGGCAGCAAGTAAAAATACTGCCACGGTAAAAGCATAGGAGAAGAAAAGATGTTTGAAGAACTCAGGTGTATTGAATTGTCCGGAGAAAAATATCCAATAAAATGCGATATGGTTGTTCTGGAGAAAATACAGAATAAGTATATGAATATGACCGAATTTGAGAATGGATTGACTGGATTTGTGCCGGCACAGAATGAGGAAGGTGAGTATAAAAGAAATGAGGAGGGATATCTCCTTGGGGTCTACAGGACACCGGAAATCAAAATGCTTAATGATGCGTTGTTCTGGATGGTAAAAGAAGGCGAAGAAATTAAGGCAGAAGAAGAATCAAGGTCGGTCAATGAAGTAGACAGGAATAAGATCCTGAGAAAGGTAGACATTCCACCAAAAGATCTGGGAACACTTCTTCATGAGGAATTTCAACGGTGTTTTGAAAGAAAAAACGAGAAGACCACGCAGAGGACGGAGTAGAAGAATCCGGGGAATCAGAACAGATCAACTTTGCGTGGATCGTATTTACGGGTCTCCAGATCGGATATGGAGAGAAAGACATAAGGCATCTCTATTTTGGAAAGTGGGCAGACCTATTGGAGGAGTACAAGAAGATGCATAATATGAAAATGAACAGGATGGTATTTGCAGAGAGAAAAGTTACTTCTTTAATGGATTTGTAAGAGCAAATGATGTATAATAGTAATAATTCGAGGACAGACCAATTTGCACCGGTGCAAGGGAGGACTTATGAGAAATATTATTACATCATTATGGATTATCTTTAAATGTTATTGCAAATATATGTATCAGAATCATACATACCGTACTGTATGGGAAATTATTGTAATGGTTTTTGGTATTGTTTATGGAGTAAAAGAACATTCCACAGGAGTATTTTTGATGCTCCTTGTACTTGCATTTCTTCCAAGATTTATCAGGTGGCTTTTTTATTGTTTTCTGGAAGCAGTAGGTGATTATGGACTGCAGCGAAAGGGACTCACAAGAAAATGCAGAAGAATGAGATTTAAGTCTTATATGGACCAGGAGATTAACAAGGAGATAGAAAATTTATAAGAATCAAGAAGGAAGCTCAAAAGAGCTTCTTTTTTGATGCGAAAAGGCAGGTGAGAAGATGGCAAAAAAGAAGAAAATAGGTGCATTTATTTCTTTAGATGGAGAAAAAGAGTTTCGATCAGCGGTATCGTCTTGCAATAAATCTTTATCAACAATGAAATCGGAAATGAAACTTGTGGAAGCCCAGACGGCTGGGAGCGCCAACTCACTGTCTACTTTACAGAAAAAGCATGATGTACTGACGGAAACTTTGGAAGAGCATGTAAAAAAAGAAAGTCTTGTAAGAGACGGATTGAAGCATGCGGAAGAAGAATACGGAAGAGTTGGGAAAGAACTGGAAACTTACAGGGGAAAGTTGGAAAGTGCGGAAAAGGCACTGGAAGAGATGCAGCAATCTTCAGAGACGACAGAAGAGGCTTTGAACAGTCAGGCAGAGCAGGTAAAACAGCTGCAAAGTATTGTAAGTAAAGGGGAAGAGACTTATCAGCGAGCAGGAAACAGAGTTCAGGATTGGAAGAAACAGTTAAACAATGCGGAAGCTCAGACCATTAGAGCAACAAAAGCTTTGAATGAAAATGACGCTTATTTGAGAGAAGCAGAACAGTCCTTTGATCAATGTGCAACGAGTATCAATAAATTTGGAAAAGAAGCAGATGATACAGCAGAAAAATTAACAGAGTTCGGAACCGTTTTAGAAACAAACCTGAAAAACACGGTTGTAGAAGAGGGAAAGTCTTTGACAAAAGATATTTTTCAAGGTGCGATTGAAGGTGCTATGGAGCTTCAGGACGCTCAGAGACAGTTACAGGCAAGTACAGGAGCAACTGCGAAAGCAACAGGGGCATATAATAAGCAAATGCAGGATCTGTACACATCAGGCTATGGAGATGCAGTAGAGTCTGTTGCCAATGCAATGGCACTGGTAAAGCAGTATACCAATGAGACAGATCCGGGGAAAATTAAGGAACTGGCTGAGAATGCCATTACATTAGAAGATGTTTTTGGAATGGATATGAGTGAGTCAATTCGAGGTATTGATGCACTTATGACAAATATGGGATTGGATGCAGAAGAAGCTTTCGATTATGTGGCGAAGGGCGCACAGAATGGACTGGATAAATCCGGAGAATTAACGGACAATCTTGCAGAGTATTCCCAATTATGGTCACAGGCAGGATTTTCGGCAGAAGAAATGTTTACAATTCTGCAGAATGGTCTTGACTCGGGAGCGTATAATCTGGATAAAGTAAATGATTTCGTAAAAGAGTTTGGAATCAGCCTTGCAGATGGACGTATTGGAGATAACATCAATGCATTTTCCAATGAGACAAAGCAACTGTTCCAGGAATGGCAGAGTGGACATGCATCTACGGAGCAAGTATTTAAATCTGTAATTACAGATTTAGGAAATATGGAGAACAGGCAGCAGGCACTGACTATTGCGAGCAATACCTGGAGTGCCCTTGGTGAGGATAATGCAATGAATATCATCACCTCTTTGAACAATGTAAATACAACCTATAAAGATGTTCAGGGGACGATGGAAGAGATTAAAGAAATCAAGTACGACAGTGTATCAAATCAGTGGAAAGTACTTGGAAGAACCTTCCAAAATGAGGTTGCAGCTCCAATGTTGAAGACTTTTCTTCCAGCAGCACAGACGGGAATGAAGCTGGTAGCTGAAAATATTAAAGGTGTCACGGTTGTAGCTGGAACGGCTGGAACGGCAATCACTGCAATGTTTGTGAAGAAGAAAAGCAAAGAACTGATTAAAGACCTGAAAGACACAGCTTCCGGAATTTCCAATGTAGTCAAAAAAATTGTAACACATACTACAGCAAGAACTGCTGAGACAGTAGCAGAGAATGCATCTGCAGCAGCAAAGGTTGCGGATACAACAGCAGAAACAGCAAATACCGCAGCGACAGTTGCAGGAACTGCAGCAACGGCAACAGGAACTGCGTCAACAACAGCGGGGACAGCAGCGACAATAGCTCATACGGTGGCAACGGAGAGTGCGACCATAGCACAGACAGCGTTTAATGTGGCAATGGAAGCAAACCCGGCCGGTCTTCTCCTGGTTGGGATTACAGCTACATTAGGGGCGATTGCTGCATTCTCCGGTCAAATTGAAACAGCGAAGACAAAAACGGATGAACTGACAGAATCCACAGAAAAGAATATCAGTAAAATTAGTGAAGCAACAGAAAATCTTGAGAAATCTGCAGATAGTTGGAATGAATCCCTGGGGAAAATAGAGGCAAAAGAAGGGGTCGCAGATAATCTGGTTACAGAATTATATCATTTAGAAGCACAGGGAAATAAAACAGACGAAGAGATTTCAAGAATGAATTCCATCGTAAGTCAGTTGAATTCCATGTTTCCAGAGCTGTCTTTATCGGTGAATCAGAATACAGGAGCACTCAATAAAAATGAGCAGCAGACAAGGCAGTCAATAGAAGCTGCCCTACAGCTTTCAAAAGCATCAGCAGCACAAAAAAAGATGACGGAGATCTCAGAAGACCTTGTAGATGCCGAAATGGCAAAATATGAAGCAGAGAGAAATCTGAAAAAGATTGGAGATGAACTGTCAAATCTTGATGAACAGAGGACAGAGATCACAAAGAAAAGTTCTGAAGCAACAAAGGAAGGGGCAAATGCATATGTAGAATATAATGGCAAGATGATCGATGCGCAAGAAGCATTAAGGCAGATTGCAGAGTCTGAGGATACATTGACGCAGACACAAAAAAATCAGCAGGACGCTTTAGATGGTCTGGTAAGTAAATATCAGGAAGCAGATGAACAGTATCAGAGTGCTTATGAATATACTCAAAATTTAACACAAGGAACAAATGCGAACACAGAAGCTGTACAGGGAAACACAGATGCAAAGAATGCAAATTCAGATGCAGATGCAACCAAACAGGAGGCATCAACAGCGAGCATTGAAGTTCTTGGACAAGAACAGGAAGCGTATAATAATCTTTCAGCAGCACAACAGCAGTTGGCAGTAGATGTGACAAATGGAGTACTTGCAATGTATGAGAGTGTAACAGGAGTACTGGAGTCACAAATGAATATGTTTGAGCAGTTTGATGGTGGCGTTGAATTATCGACACAGGAATTGTTGGCAAATATGCAGAGTCAGGTTGACGGTGTAGAACAATGGGAACAGAATATGGCAATACTTGCAGATCGTGGCATCAATCAGAACCTGCTTCAGAAACTTGCTGACATGGGACCAGAGGGAGCAGGATATGTTCAGACATTTGTAAATATGTCAGATGATGAAATCAGTAAGGCGAATGCTTTATGGAGTCAGAGTATTGATATCAAGGGAATGACAAACCAATGGGGAAAAGACCTGTTGGAGTCCGGAGCTTCCAGCATTGCGGGTGGAATGGATAACTTACAGCCACTCTTACAGGAAAGCGGTGCGAATTCAGCGATAGGTCTTGTGCTTGGAATGCAAAACGCACAGAAAACAGTGTCAGCAGCAGGATCGGATCTTGGAGTTAAGACGATTGATTCCATTAATGAAGGATTAGGTGTTCAGTCCCCATCGAAAAAGACAAAGGAGTCTGGAAGATACGTTGGTGAAGGATTAGTACTTGGAATGAATTCAGCATTAAACAAAGTGGAATTACAGGCAGCACTGATTTCGCGACGCGTTATAAGAACAGTTAGAGATGATCTGACAGAAGAAAAGTTTACGGGTTACGGAGCTAATGTGTCAGAAGGTTTGGCAAGTGGTATAAAATCAGGTAAGTCAAAAGTAATCAATGCAGTATCAGAGGTCTGCAAATCAGCAGTTCGCGAGGCAAAGAGTGAACTACAGATCCATTCTCCATCGAAAGTCTTTAAAAGGCTGGGTGGATATACAGCGGAAGGATTCGGACTCGGTTATCAGGAAAAGATGTCGGACGTAAATCAAATGATCCGGGAGAGTATTGGCATTCCTAAAACAAACCAGGGGCAGCAGTATGCGAGTGATGGAGTAAGCCAGCGGAAAGCTGCTTCTGTGATTCAGATTCCGATTTATGTGAATGGAGTCTATAAAAAAACAGAGATTATCGATACAGCTGTAAACGGAATAGGTCAGATGGGTCAGAATTATATGAGAGCAAAGGGGAAGAGAATCAATGTTGGATAGTTATACATTTGAATTCAATGACATTTCAGCGCAAACCTATGGAATCTATGTGGAACAAAGACCTGCATTTCCTGTAGGAAACAGAAATATAGAGCTTATTACTGTAGAAGGCAGGTCAGAGCCGTTGTTACCGGACCAAAATAGTTATGATCCAATTGAATTGAAAATAGAATGTGCTTTCAAAGAGCATGCATCAGACTGGTGCGCAAAAGCGAGAAATGTGAAACGATGGCTTTGCGGCTCGGGCAGTCTTCGGCTATCAGATTCTCCGGATACTTTCTTCAAAGTGTATAATATAGAAATCGAACAGATTGATAGAGAGATTAGAATCTACGGAAAATTTACGGTTAAGTTTACTTGCTCGCCTTTCGAATATCTGGTAGCAGGAAGAGGAGAACAAGTGATTGATGATGTAAAATTTAACCCGTATGATCTGTGCCATCCAACGTACCGGATTAGAGGAAATGGAGAATGTAGGCTTATCGTAAACGAGAAAGCCATAAGCGTAACTGTAAAAAAGGAAATCATGATCGATACAGACAAAATGCTTACCTATGAATCAGGAGAAATGAAAAACACTTTGCTAACTGGAGATTATGAAGACTTATATCTATTACCTGGAGAAAATAAAATTGAGGCATCAAAAGAATTTGAAATTATGGTTTCCCCAAACTGGAGGTGCATATGATACAGATATATAAAGCATTTAATACAGACCAGACTCGAAATGGCGATATGGTTTTAATGCCATCAGCAGCTATAACGCATGCAGTACTAAACGGAAGTTGGAGTGCGGAGCTGACACATCCCATCGATCCAGAAGGACGCTGGAAATATATTGAAGAGGAAGCAATTGTTGAAATGCCATCATTCAATGGAAAACAACTTTATAGGATTCGAAGTAAGAAAAAGACAGTATCCACTGTGCAAGCAACAATGGAACCTGTCTTTTTTGATTCTATCGATGATTGTTGGTTAGAGGATGTACGTCCGACAAATAAAACGGGTCAGGAAGCACTGGATATCATGTTGGAATCTAATCCTAAGTACTCAGCTAAATCTGATATAGATAAATTGGGGACAGCCTATTATGAATATCAGAATTTTATGGAGGCATTAAACAGTAATCAGGATAATAGCTTTATCAATCGCTGGGGCGGAGAGATTCTATTTGATAACTATGAGATTATTGTTAATTCAAGAGTCGGCGAAGACCGTGGTGTTGAGATAAGATATGGAAAAAACATTAAAAAAGATGGAATTAGCGAAGAAGTAAGTACAGGAAATACGGTTACGAGGATTTATCCAAAAGCATATAACGGATATAAAATGTCAGGAAAAGGATATGTAGATTCGCCGTTGCTTAGGAAATATCCTACAGTAAAAACAATAACTATGACTTTTAGTGATGTGAAAATGGCAGAAGATGCGCAAGAAGGGGATGAAGAAAAAGGGATCATAATATGCAATTCACAGGATGAACTGGATCAGGCACTGAAAATGAAATGTGAAAATCAGTATAGTAATGGATTGGACAAGCCATCGGTGACAATATCCGTGGATATGGTATTGACGGGAAATACAGAAGAATATAAGCAATATAGGAAGCTCGAAGAAATATCCCTTGGAGATACGGTACATTGCAGAAACGCTAGACTTGGAATTGTTACGGATGCCAGAGTCATTGAATTGAAATACAACAGTATTTTAAAACGAGTGGAGTCTGTGGTGATCGGAGACTATAGCTATAACTATTTTAATAATGTTTCTTCTACAGTGAACCGAGTACAGAGTGCAATTCGTTCAGATGGAACTGTTGTTGCTGAGCAGGTTTACGGCGCAATCAATACGTTGAACGCATTTCTGCATGCGCAATCAACAGCAGCAAAGAGAACAGATTCAGTTGCATATTTGATCGAGAATCTGGATCAGAATTCAGAACTTTACGGCGCAATGGAAGCCGGAACACAGGGACTGAGGTTGGCAAAGGAAAGAAAAGATGGGGAATGGATTTGGAGGACAGCCGTTACTGCAGCAGGGATTATTGCAGATTTGATTGTAACAGGAAAAATACAAGATAGATTGGGAAAATCTTATTGGGATCTTGATAATGGAAAGATGTTATTGTCAGGAATTTTCCAACAGATAACGGATAATGGAAAGAAGTCTGTGGATATTAAAAATAATAGAATTAATATTTATAGTTGGCAGAAAGAAGGGGACTATGTTGGTAGTATAGGATCATTAGCAATAGCGGATGATTTGAGTGAAAAGCAAAGAATCGGAGTTTATTGCGACACGGAAGATATGCTTGTTTTTGGATATTCTAGTAAAAAAACAGCAGAAGGAGATGCTGCTACCGTTCATGAATTGATGAAACTATCGAAAGATGGAGGAATTGAGTGTACAGAGATCCCGCAAATAAATGGGACAAAGACAGGAAGATTGGTTTTTTCAAATGGAACTTATGTGAATGTCAAAAATGGATATATTGTCGGTGGGAAAACAGAAGAAGGAAGTTTTTAAATGGGATGGACAATAGGAAACTTTTATCTGACAGAGTCTCGGATGAGAGGAAATGCAATCGAAGTATATAACTATTTTACTGAAAAGGGATGGACATTGAATGCCATTGCAGGAATTCTTGGAAACATGGAAAAGGAGTCCAACATCAATCCGGGACTATGGCAGAGCCTAAAGGAAGGAAACTACAGTGGAGGTTTCGGTCTGGTTCAGTGGACGCCGGCCACAAACTATACAAATTGGGCAGCAGCCAACGGTTATTCTATTACAGATCCGAAAGGGCAGCTCTATTGGATTGATATGGAAACAGTCGAGGCCGGGCAGTGGATAGAGACCAGCGATTACAATATTACCTTTTGGGGATTCAAGACAAGTAATGCAGCACCAGATTGGTTAGCTAGTGCGTTTTTAAAGAATTTTGAACGAGCTGGTGTGGAAGTGGAAGCAGAACGAAGAGCTGCGGCAACTAAATGGTACAATTTTTTAAAGAAAAGCATAGAAGGAAGCCAGATCATAGAAAAGGCAGTCCAGTGGGCGATCAATATTGCAAACGACAACAGTCACGGATATGATCAGACGCGTAGGGACGGGCCGGATTATGATTGTTCGTCCCTTATTTGCTGGGCATACTACAATGCAGGATTCAATACGAGACCAGGATACACACCAGCAACCGGATCCATGTATGATGTTTTTGTTGATGCAGGATTTGAAGATGTGACCTCGCAGATCAATCTGCCAACAGGAGCTGGATTGGTTCGTGGGGATGTTCTCATCAAACCAGGAAGTCATACAGAGATGTCAATCGGCAACAGTCAGCTTGTGGGAGCATCACAGAATGAACACGGAGGAGTCACAGGTGGTCAGACAGGAGACCAGACGGGAAAAGAAATCCATGTGCACGGATATTACAACTATCCTTGGAAGTATGTATTAAGGTATCCAGGGGGCGGAGTTGCACCGGTGCAAGGATTGTATATCGTTAGATGGATTCCAGGATAAGGACAGGTGAGAAAAGTGAACTATATAGAACGAGATGTCTATGTGCTGAAGAACAGAATTAAGGAAAAGATTGATTATGTAAGAGGGACGAATGCTCTCCCAATTTATTTTCATTTCAGGGATTATGAAATTCCAAAAGGGGCAACGGCAAAAGCATTCGTGCTAAAACCGTCAAAAAAAGCAACATATAATGTATGCCCAATCATTGAGAACACCGTGAGGGTGATCGTGAAAGATCAGACATTTGCTGAAGTTGGGAAAAGCGCGCTTCAGATTGTACTCACAATGGAAGAGGAGACGCTGGTGACATTCGACCAGCCGATAGAGGTGCATCGAAATTTCAGTGAAGGAGATGTTCCGGAAAGCGAGAATGAAGCTGGATGGATGAACAACTTCATAAAAGGCATGGAAGAAGCTACAAAGCATGCTGAGAATGCTGCAAAGACAGCGGAAGAGATTAGTGAGACACTAACAAAAAAGCTACAAAATGGAGATTTCCGAGGAGCAACCGGAGCAACTGGCCCGCAGGGCAAACAGGGGATTCAGGGAGAACCAGGAAAAGACGGAGAAAAGGGTCCAAGAGGTGATACCGGACCAGTTGGACCACAAGGACCAGCAGGAAAAGATGCGAATGCAGTGATTACATCATTAGATCCGGGAGTATTTGCAATGTCGGTGGAATCAGGACATCTTATCCTGACATACAACTCATATGATACAGCCCCACCGCTGAAAATTGTGGATGGAAGATTGAAATATGTATTGGAGGAGGTGACAGCATGATAAGAGTATATTTCGAAGAGGGAGAAAAAGAAAAGACTGCATACGGATTGACGCAGTGGGATTATGGACAGAAACTGCAGATTCTGGGACTTAACCTGCCATCTGAACAAGAGGCTGTAGAAGTCCATTTCTCATATTGGCGCGGATGTAGGCCGGCGAAAATTATTGAAGCAACTGTGATATGTAACAAGATTATAGCAGATATTCCAAATGATTTCTTAACGGAAGGAGAAGGTATAGATGCTTATATCTATATATCAAGTTCAGAGGAAGGAAAAACCATTGGGAGAGTAAGACTTCCGGTAATTAAGAGAAAAAAACCAATTGACTACAACGCATCAAATGAAAACCAAGTGTTAAAACAGGTATTAGAATTTCTGCAAACAAAAGCCGACAATATCACCATCACAGATGGCAATCTGCAGCTTATGTCTCAAGGCCAACCGGTAGGAGATAAGGTAAGACTAAATACATCCGGAGGAAATGAGATTGAGATCCGGAACAATGGTACAGCTCTGCAATGGAGATACACGAACCAAAATGACTGGAACGATCTTGTTCCACTGGAAAATCTGAAAGGAAAAGATGGGAAACCACCGGAGTTTGAAGTCCGGGACGGACATCTGATCGCAATATATTCATAGGATAGAAAGCACTGGCTTCGGCTGGTGTTTTTTATTATAAATTTTTCAAAAAGAAAGGAAGGAAAAGAAACATGGCAAGAGAGGTAGATTTAGGATCGATTATTGGACCACGGGGACCACAGGGAGAAAAAGGAGAGACAGGCCCGCAGGGACCACGGGGTGAAACAGGACCGATTGGTAAATCAGCGTATCAGGTATGGCTTGCACAGTCTGGAAATGCAGGAAAAACAGAAGCACAGTATATCGCTTCCCTAAAAGGCGAAAAGGGAGCAACCGGAGCGACAGGCCCACAGGGACCAACCGGAGCAACCGGAGCGACAGGAGCAACCGGTAAGGATGGACAGACTCCGACACTCAAGATCAGCAATGGACACTTGATCGCAGTATACGAAAGCTAGGAGGAATATACAATGGCAGCAAGACAGATTGATCTAGGACAGGTGGTTGGACCTACAGGACCAACCGGAACCAGAGGAAGCCGCTGGACACAGGGAACGGCAATAACGGGAACAAGCACAACGGCAACAGTATTTTCTAGTTCAGGAATCACAGATGCCATTGTGAACGACAATTACCTGAACACAGCAACGGGAAATACATATAGATGTACTGTAGGAGGAGCAGCTTCTGTGGCTAAGTGGGTATATACAGGAAATCTGAAAGGTCCACAGGGTGCAAAAGGAGCAACAGGCTCACAAGGACCAACTGGAGCAACTGGGCCAACCGGAGCAACAGGACCGAAAGGGGACACGGGACCGACAGGCCCGACAGGTCCTCAGGGTCCAACAGGAAAAGTAGATGTTAATACACAGGTAGCGTTCACAAAGGCATCAACGAGGGAAAATATAGCAAGCAATGAGAAGATGTCAACTATTCTCGGAAAGATCGCAAAGTACTTCGCAGATATGGGAGCATCCGCATTCAGAGCAGTGGCGAATAATTTGACAACTTCAGCAGCAGGAAGTTCTGTATTGGATGCTTATCAGGGAAAAGTACTGGATGGAAAGAAACTGAACATTGCAAATGTGATTAATAATCTGCTTACGACAGAAGCTGGGTATGCGCTTGATGCACGACAAGGGAAGATGATTGAGGACCAGATTACTGAATTAAATGGCAAATTAGAGAAAAAGGTTGATAATCAAACTCTAGGAGTTGGAAAAACAATATTCACTGGACAATATTTGCAGAATAAGCCAATCTACGAAAAGATGATTGATTGCGGAACATTACCAAATAAAACAACAAAGACGGTTAGCACAGGACTATCCAACCTTGAGTATTTTTGGATTGATCCTGCAAACAGTTTCGCGTTCAACGAAGGTGCGACTTATCCTGCTCCATTTTCTGATAACTCAAACTATAATGCATTAAGTGTGAGATTGACAGGTTATGGATCTACTATCACTATCGGAACGGCCAGTGATTGGAGCAAATATGCCTGCATCATAAGTGTGAAATATACTAGAAAATAGGTTTGTTATTTAATTAAAGATTCAACTAGAAAGGAAAACAAATGAACATACTATTTCTTAATCAAGAAGAACCAGTGATGGGAACTGTAACAGTTCAAGATCTCCATCACGTGAAAATCGAGGGAGTATTGCAGAATCTGTCGGGATTTCATCTTGTGACAGATGATGGACAGACTTATGGAAAATATGAAGCATACACCACATTGTACAGAACAATAGAAGACGGATACATTCTGTCAGATGATGGAAGTGTATATGTAGAGCCGGATCCAGAGCCAGAACCGGAGCCATATGTCCCAACATTAGAAGAGATTCAGGAAGCGAAAGTAAATGAGATGAATGTAGCACAGCAGGCTGTGATAGCGGAAGGTGTGGAAGTGGTGCTTACAGATGGAAGTACGGAGCATTTCACATTAACGGAGAGAGATCAGACGAGCCTTGTAGGATTGCAGGGACAAGTGGCAGCAGGAGAGCAGAACATTCCGTGGCATACTTCAGATGAAGAGGAACATTGTAAGTTCTATAGCAATGCGGATATGGCTAAAATTACTGCAACGGCAATGGAATATGTAACATGGCACGTTACATATTTCAGAGATTTGAGAATCTATATCAGAGCATTGAAAGAAATCGAAGAAGTAGAAAAGGTAACTTATGGAATGACTATTCCGGAAGAATATCAATCAGAGCCATTGAAAACAATGATTGCGGCTCAAAACGTATGAAATGGGTAAGACCGCTGATTCTATTTGGAATTGGCGGAACCATCTATGTATTAATTGAACTGATCGCCAGAGGTAGAAGCCACTGGACAATGTTCTTCGTGGGGGGATTAGCATTCTATCTGATTGGATGTATCAATGAGCATAAGAAAAAAGAGATTCTGATGCGGTGGCAGATGGCAGCAGGAGCAGGAATTATAACAGGGCTCGAACTGATTTCCGGGATTATAGTAAATATCATATTGGACTGGAATGTATGGGATTATAGTAATCTGCCAGGTAATTTATGGGGACAGATCTGTCCGCAGTTTACAGTATTATGGTTTTTTCTTTCAGCAGTGGCAGTTTACCTGGATGATTGGATCAGATGGTTATTGTGGGAAGAAGAGAGACCCAGATATAAATTTTAAAGAAAGAAGTATGGCTATGGAAACAATTATTTCAGCCTGCATCTCAGCAGGCGTAACACTAGTGATTTGTCTACTGAACAATCACGGGCAGCAGGAAAAGACTAGAGCTCTTATGGAATACAAACTGGATGAACTCACAAAAAGAGTAGATAAACACAACAATGTAGTTGAGCGTACATATGGTCTTGAAAAGAGACTTTCTGTCCAGGAGGAACAGATCAAGGTAGCAAATCACAGAATTGAAGATTTGGAGGAAATTGAACATGAACATTGAAACATTAATGCAGTACATGAGTTACATTTTGGCAGGAATTGGAGTGCTGGCTTTCTTGGTCAGCGTAATCGTGCAGGCAATCAAAGAGATGCCGGCACTGAAAAAAGTGCAGACGAACGTTGTGGCACTGATCACATCATTGATCCTGACCCCAGTAGCAGTAATCGTCTTGTGTACATATTATCGAATCGTAATTGAATGGTATTACATTTTTGCATCATTCATTGCCGCATTTATCGTCTATTTAGTGAGTACTGGTGGCTGGGAGAGAGTGACAGAGATGTGGAACAGAAACGCATATAAGAAAAAGTAGAATTGCACCGGTGCAAGAGATGCATAGAAGACATGAAAGGAAGAGCAATATGAAGTTATTTATTATTTGTGGACACGGTGAAGGGGATCCGGGAGCCGATGGTGGTGGATATACAGAAGCAGAACGTGTCAGAGCGTTGGCCGCCAAAATTAAAGAACTTGGCGGAGAAGCGGTCATTCTTGGGGATACGAGTAAAAACTGGTACAGAGATAAGCTGATAAGTACTTACAACTTCTCGGAAGATTCAAACATTTTAGAGCTGCATATGGATGCAGGCGGTGGATCGGCACGAGGCGGACATATCATCATCAAAGAGGGATTCGCTCCAGACGAATACGATTTGTCACTTGCTCTTTTTATCTCTACATTAATGCCGGGAAGAGCCGAGAATATCAAGTATCGTTCTGACCTGGCAAATGTAGACCGGGCTGCCAAGAGAGGGCTGAATTATCGTTTAATGGAATGCGGATTTATTGACAATGATCAGGACAGAAAAATTTTTAATGATCATATTGCGGAAATCGCGGAAGGAGTCCTCAGGGCTTTCGGAATTATTGTGACGAAAAAAACGACGGGAAAATGGATAAAAGACAAAGTCGGTGACTGGTGGCAGGATCCGGATGGAAGCTATCCACGGAACTGTTGGAGAAAAATAGCAGGGACATTTTACTGGTTTAACGAGAAAGGGTACGTTGTCCAGAATCAGTGGATTCAGTACCAGGGAAATTTCTACTGGCTTAACGGAACAGGGGGAATGCGGACCGGCTGGAATAAGATTGACGGGGAATGGTACTTCCTGAATGATGGAGTAGTCGCACCAAAGAAACCGGTTGGGGCTATGTTAACCGGTTGGGTTCTGGCAGGTGGAAACTATTTCTATCTACGACCGAAGAGAGAAGGAAAACATGCACAGGGAACACTACTGGAAGGTGAGTTAAAAGGATATGCCGGTAACGAATATTATCTTGTTAAATCCGGAGAAGACGGACGTTATCAGACAGGCCAGATGCTTACCGGATGGAGACAGGCAGGAGATGATTATTACTGGTACAATATGAAAGCAACATCGGCATCTCCGCTCGGTGCCATGTATAAGAACAAATGGCTGAGCCTTAAGGAAGCTGATTACTATTTTAAATCAGACGGCAAGATGGCGAAAAATGAAACGCTAACGATCAACGGAAAGAAGTACACATTCGGTCCGACCGGATATCTGCAGTAATAAGATCCCCGGAGTGGTAATCTCCGGGGTGAATATTGTATCATCTTTTTGCGCAGTCTTTTGATAGAAGGAAATACGAGTTTCTTCATATTATTATGTAATTCATTTCCAAAAGAATTGGGATAAAGAACTTGCCCATATGGAGATGATCTGTGCAATTATCTATCAGCTGACAAAGAATTTGTCACCGGAAGAAATTGAACGTTCCGGATTTGCACCGTATTATGTTGATCATACACTGGCATTATGGCCACAGGCAGCCAGCGGAGCTCCGTGGACTGCAACGTATTTCCAATCGAAGGGAGATCCGATTACGGATCTTCATGAAGATCTTGCAGCAGATGGTACGATTGTGTAAAGACAACATTGAGGTTTTAAAAGATAGTTCCCAATAATCTGGCATACTAGCTGCCAGATATGAGAACTTTAGAAATTCCAATGTATCTCAATAGGTACTTCCTTAGTTACAGGGTCTTTCTTACCGACCAATACATAATCAATCAGCTTTTCAACCGTTTCCCTGTCTAAGTGTTCAAGATTTGTATATTGCTCGATTAACTGTCGTCTGTTATCGCCAATCAGCATTTTTCTTTCAATAACATCAAGCTGTTTCTGCGTATCAATTACCAGTTTTTCGAGCCTTTCTTTTTGTGTTGAGAAATCTTTAGATAAATCCAAGTAATCAAGTTCGGAAAGAATACCCTTTACCTTATCTAAATATAGTTCACGGATTCCTTTTGTGTATTCCGCAATCTTTTTTTGATAAGCAGCAATCTCCGTTTCCAAAGCTTCTTTTTGACCTCGCAAGTCATTATTGAATTGCACATTTTGTTCAAGCTCATCTTTATCCAGATATTCTGCGGATAACTTATTAAGTTCATCAATCACAGCTTTTTCCAATTTGTCTACTGAAATGAAAGAACCTATACAAGCGTCCTTTGCTACATGGCGGTTAGGACATTGTAAATAATGCTTACCACGATTCTTTGATGAACGCATTGTATAACCACAATTCATACAGCGAGCTTTTCTGGCAAATAAGCCGATTGTGCCAACTGTGAAAGGTTTTGCCTTTTGAGCTACCAATGCTTGAACCCTATCCCATAACTCACGGTCAATAATCGGCTCATGTGTACCCTCAACTCTGTACCACTCGTCTTTTGGTCTGGGTTTGTTTTGCTTTGTCTTATAAGAAACGCTGCCATATTTCCCTTGAACCATATTCCCGATATAGATTTCATTCACCAACATATCTGATATGGCAAAATATTTCCATAGGGTACTGTTTTTCGTTTTAGGCTGCTTGTAACGCAAACCATGAAGTCGTTTGTATTCCGTAGGGTTTGGTATTCCTCTGTCATTCAGCATACGGGCAATGGCGGTCTTTCCATATCCCTGTGAAAACAGTGTAAAAACTTCTCTGACAACTTCCGCAGCTTCTTCATCAATAATCAAATGCCCTTTTACGTCAGGGTCTTTTTTGTAACCATACAGGGCAAAAGCACCGATATGGTGTCCGTTCTTTCTTCTGTCAGTGAGAACGCTTTTAATGTTTTCTGACATATCCTCTAAGTACCACTCATTCACCAGACCATTTATCTGTCTTGATTTCTTATTTCCTTTATTAGCGGTATCTGCATTATCAACAATGCTGATGAAACGAATACCCCAGATAGGGAAAAGACCGTGGATATATTTTTCCACTAATTCTAGTTCTCTGGTAAATCTGGATTGTGTCTTACAAAGGACAATATCAAATTTACGATTCTTTGCGTCCTCCAACAACCTGTTAAATTCTGGTCGTCGTCTGTCAGAACCAGTGTAATCATCATCACTGTATATGTTGTAGACTTCCCAACCATGCTCTAATGAGTATTGAAGTAACATTGACTTTTGATTCTGAATACTGTTACTGTCGTCTGTTTCTGATTGTTTGTTTCTATCTTCCTCTGATAAGCGGCAATAAATAGCAACTCTTGATTTTGATTCTATCATGCTTCGTTCTCCTTTTAGAGAAGACGAAACAAACTATCTCTACATAATGTTATTATAACATCTCGTAGGATAGTTTGTCTATCATCTGGCAGGAGTTGCCTTTCCTTTATTTTTTTCATATTGATTTATCAACTCTATCCATTTTAGAGTAAATGCTTTTGTAAACGCCGCTCTATCACAATTTTTAAAAACATTCTTGCAAACTACCTTTGCGTCATTTGCCATTGAACCACCTCACTACAATATATTTACAAAGTATGCAAAAATGCTTGTACATTATGAAAGAATTTGTCTATAAATAAGAAGTAATCAGATGGCTTTGGAAAGCTCCACTGGAATTTCACCATTCCCATTCTGATGGGTGAACCGTGTCATACGGGTGTATCATTATTCTGATATACAGGTCATGGCAGCAACTTTTCCAACAGTCGCTTACGGATCACTGGCATGGTCGCTCGCTTCTTTATTCCTCCTTTCGTGGGTCATGGCGTTCCAGTCCGTCGGCTCACCGTATATCAAACGTATCTGATTACTTTATTCATTTTTCAAAGAACACTTGTAAAACGGAGCTGGAATGAGGTGATAGAACACTCCGTATATATTCGCTTATTTCACTCTGACTTCAAAACCTAGAATTGCTTTAATAAGAGCAGCTCTGATTCTGCCTTTCAGTTCCATGTCGACCACAATATACATATTTCCGTGTTCATCATAGAACGGGCGTAAACTTGCTTTTGATATGTAAGCGTCATAGTGATTTAATATTTTCTCTATTGCCACTTCGTCGCCATCAGCAGCTAAACTGATTGTGGAGAATAGAGGACACTTTTTTGTAGACTTCATCATGTTATAATTCCTCCTCATACATATCTCTAATGAGCTTTAGTGAACACATTCTGTTTCTATAAACAGAGTTTCTGGAAATATCCAAAATCTCTGCGATTTCTGCGTCTGGTAATTCCAGAAAATAGAACATCAACACAACATTGCGTCGTCTTTCGCTTAATTTTTTGATTGCTTCACATAATTTCTCATCATAGACACGAACTTCTGTACCAAACACATCAAAGGAAGTAAATTCAATCGGGTATTCGTCCGATACACCCAACTGGTTTAATTCCAGCTCTGGTATTTCACAGAAAGATATTTCATGCTTTGCACGTCTGGCAAGTTCTTTGTTGTAGTTCTTTACAGTTCTGCCAATCACCTTACGAGCCAGACAGTCAAATTGAAGTCTTATAGCGTTCTCAAATGAAGAAGGTTTCATAATCTCACCTCCTTTCAAGTTGAAGTTGCTAAAGCGAAAAGGCTTTTTACCTCTTTCCGCACTAACACTCAACACGGAGGGGCGATTTGTAACCCGAATCAGAAAAAAATCAAAAAATTTTTTAAAGTAGCAAAAAAGCACAAGGGCATATAAGAAATGCTGTTCTTGTGCTTTTAAAATTGTTCCTGTTATGTAACGTGAAAAACCATATTCAAGGGTATATTGTGCCGCTGTGAAAGCTAGGATTTTTTTGACAATAACGGATATATTGAAAATTGTCGATTATACAGGTCTTTCAATGCGGCTACCTCCCAAAGCCGCTAACCCAAAACCATTATGTTGTTTTTCTATTGATGGGAAAAGAAAAAGGCGGCTTTTCAACCGCCATCTGGAAAAAGGTATTTTGTGACACGCAAAAACGGTACTGTTGATAGCGGTTTTTTTATTTGCCGCTATGCAGCACTTTTTAATTGATTTACGCATAATAGGAACTGGTAAACCTTACTATATGTTTTTCTATACCTGTTAGAAAATCAACAGGAACAGTAAAATGTAGTGAGGTGATTACATATGCGTAAAAAAGAAGATAAGTATGATTTTAGAGCCTTTGGTCTTGCAATCAAAGAAGCTCGCATGAAACAAGGTCTTACCCGTGAACAAGTGGGAGCAATGATTGAGATTGACCCACGCTATTTGACGAATATTGAAAACAAAGGGCAGCACCCAAGTTTACAAGTATTTTATGACCTTGTTCATTTATTGAATGTATCAACAGACGCTTTTTTCCTGCCTGCTTCTGATCTGGTGAAAAGCTCCAGAAGAATACAGTTGGAAAAGCAGCTTGATAACCTGTCCGACAAAGATTTAGTTATCATGGAAAGCGTTATTGACGGAATCATCAAGTCTAAGGAAGTGGAGGAGTAATCCTATGCTTTTTAGCTTTCCAATAAAATAAGCCGATAACCCAAGATAAAACTATTCTCGGTGTTATCGGCTCTGCGTCTGTGCGTCTGGCTCTTTGATTACTATTATTTGTAGATTTTTGGCTTCTATTAAGGTTTCCTGTTTACATTTCGGACAATAGAGCGGGTAATTTTTTAAAACCGTATCTTCTCTAATTCTGTCACGGGTTTTGTTGCCACAAACAGGGCAGCGTATCCATTCCGTTTTTTTCATCATTACCTCCACTTTGCTATTTCTTTCTGTTTTTCCATGCCTTATAAATCAAATTGGCAATAGGGAACAACACACAAATGACTATAAACCATTCTGGAAAATGTGGCATATCCTATATCCCCTTTCTCTAATGAATTTGCATAAACGCAGCTATAAGTATGCTACCTACACCAATTAAAAATCCTATAATAATTCGTTTTACTGAATAACTGTATATTTTGTCTGGCTGGTTTCGGTCATATCGGATAGGAATATGCGTTCCTATCTCGGAGGTAAGAGAAACCTGTATGCGATTTTTTGACACAATCCGCTTGCCATTTACCAGATAGGAAACCTCTGCCAGTTTTGCATTACGCCATTTTTCGTTTGTCGGGTTTGTAGACTTTATTGAAACAATCATTCCATCTGTTTTCATTGTCTTTCCATGTTTCAAGGCAAACAAAATACAATTAAACAAGGCGAAAGTAAACGATACTCCTGCTATCAAATACAAAATAATTACATCATGTTCCATACGATACCTCCTATGCCAAATCGCTCTTTTCAAAAAACTTAATTGACAGAATAGCGGATATTGAAAAAATGATAAGACTAATTACAATACCAAAAATAATGAGCATTGTTGTGGAAACCGTATTTAAGAAATCAAACTTCATCTTATTTTCTGGTTTAAACAGAGCTGCAAACAAAATAGGGGATGCCATAATAACTAAGACAAAGAAAAATTTTGTTTTTTCATATCCCAGTTTATATAAAGCAGGAAAATAAACAGATAAAAATACAGTGACCGTAAAAAAAATGATAACCGCCATCCTAATATCAAACGTTCCAAGTTTTGGGAAAAGAAGTGTGTCAATCCCAAAAATCAAACAGCATACCGCATAAATAACCAGACAAAATAAATATTTTGAAAGTACAATCAGCCTACGGGGATATGGCGTTGCACAAAGCAGAGTAGCGGCTTTCGGATATTGATGTTCCTTTAAGGAAACATATTGTGTCAACATGAAAATACTGAAAATAATAGTAAGTGTGAAACCCATAGCTCCAGCCGCTTCAGGTGTACGCCAAAGCATAATAGGCGGAATTAAAAAGGATACAATAAGCATAATACCCACATATTTCTTTACAATTAGAAAATCTTTTTTTACTAAGCTAAATAACATTCTTTTTTCTCCTTTCCACATTCGCAAGCATAATGTCTTCAATCGTTGGTCGTTCTATAAGAACATCCTGCATACATTCCATAACAACAGAAGCCTGTTTTGTAATTCCCGTAAAATTAAATGCACTTTCTTCTGTGCAAAGAAACATCTTTCGTGTATCTGAATTCAGTTTCTCTGCACTTCCTTTTATAATTCGATAGCTGTCAAGCAACTGGTCTTTTTCTTCTTGAAAAACAATCTGCCCACTATCAATCATAATCAGCATATCTGCAATTTTGTCTAAATCAGAGGTAATATGCGTAGAAAAAAATACACCTTTTCCATCTTTGTTCATATAATCTTTTAATATATCCAAAAGCTGGCTTCGTACCAGTGGGTCAAGTCCGCTTGTCGGTTCGTCCATAATAAGTAGCTCCGCTTTATGTGAAAGAGCTAATGCCAAAGCATATTTCATACGCATACCTTTCGACAGTGTATTGATTTTTTGCTTTGGGTTAAGCTCGAAACGTTCTAAGTAATCAATAAAATCTTGTTCACACCAGTTTTTATAGGCAGGTGCTATGATGCTTTTCATTTCTGAAATGGTTAATTCATCATAAAAACAACCATCATCAAGCACAATACCGATACGGTCTTTTATTTCGCTTTCATTTCCTTTTATGTCCATACCAAAAAAATTTATTTTCCCCGACACATTGTTGGTAAGCCCTAAAATACTTCGTAGAGTGGTTGTCTTACCTGCCCCGTTAATTCCCACAAATCCAGTGATACATCCCTCTGGTAAATAGAATGAGATGTCCTTCAAGGAAAAATCATCGTAACTTTTATTGATTCCAGATACTTCTAAAATATTGTCCATTCAGTTTTCCTCCTCGTATAGAATGTCCATCATGGCATTTAATTCCTCTTTGCTGATATTTAGTGATTTAGCTGTCTGTATCATATCAAGCATTTTTTTCTCTACAAGTCGCCGTTTGGACTCCCTTAATAATTCAATATTACTTGTAGAAACAAAAGTCCCGATACCGACTTGACTTGTAATAAATCCCTCTTTTTCCAATTCATCATATACCCTCCGTATTGTTAGGACGCTGACTTTTAAATCATTTGCAAAGGAACGGATAGACGGAAGGGCGTCGCCCTCCACTAATTCCTCTCTTAAGATAGCGTCTTTTATTTGGTCTTTGATTTGCTGGTAAAGAGGATTTTCAGATGTATTAGATATTACTATCTTCAAATATCTTTCCTCCTTTAGTGTGATGTTTATACATACACATTATATACACGCATCACTTATATGTCAATATTCTTTCTGATTTTTCTGGAACTAATCTTCCAAATTAAGAATGGCATTTTTTGTAGCACAATAAGCAATAGCAGTTAAAAAAATTAAACGTGAATGAAAATGATTAAAGGGGAACGGTTTTTAATGTCCATTCCCCATCTTCATTATTTTACAATCTTCCAGTTACTATCTTTTTCCAGTGTCAAATCAAACTGTGAAATCTGTGTTGCCTTTGTCCTCTGGTCGAGATATTTCACTGATACGGACACTTTCACCTGTTCACCATCTTGTGTAAAGATAGGATTTACCAGCTCCGAGAACACATACTCACAATTCACAGGTTCCAGCACATTCCCTGATACATAGTAGGCAAGCTCCTTTTCTGTTGCGGTAGGGTATAGCTTGAAGAATGTTTCCAAGAACTCTGTAACTTCCTCCGTAGTGGCAGCGTCCACTGTTCCGTCCGATTCTTTTGTTTTTGGTTCATAGCCGGATTTTGTTGGTATGCTGCTGATGGTCGGATTCTGTGTAATAACCAGATTTCCGTCACCATCTACATGAACTACCACCATATAAGCGGAAGTGTAGCCGATAGTAGTTTCTCCCTCCGTTACCGTTTGGTCTACCGAGTAGACAACGGTAAAGTCGTTCATTCCAGCCGCTTCAACCTCCCAAATCTCAACGTCTGTTACCGTAGAGCTTGTAGGTATATCCATACGGACGGTATCAACATTCAAATCCTGTAAGCTCTTTGTCAGATATTGGTTGATGGCTGCGGTTCGTTTCTCAATGGATTCCTGCGTGTTGCTCCAAGAATAGTAGGACTTCGCAAATGCCTTGACGAAATTCTCTATCTTGTTGGTATCAACAATACGCTGCTCAATGACTTCTTTCTCATGTACCGTGTGCATATCAATGGCGGTGAAATTCTTATACACCCCAAAGCTGACACTGGCAATCAGCACCAGCCATAAGGCAATCACGGTTTTCTTATGCGTGCCAACTTTCATCACAGGCACTTTCTTTTCCTTTTTTGGTTTTGATTCCTTATCCTTTTTCTTAAATAGCATAGCACCATTCCTTTCTAATTGGTTTTCACTCGTCCGGCACCAATCAAGTGTTGCTGCCAGTACGAGCTTGTTAAATCTGCATATCCGATAGGGTCGCCAGCATGATACATTCTGTTGTTTCCAGCATAGATTCCTACATGAGTGACGTATGTTCCAGCGTTATAGGTTGAGTGGAAGAATACCAAATCACCAGCTTTTGCCTGTGACAGCGGTATGTGCTGCGTAGCGTCATACTGTGCCTGTGCGGTACGGGGTAAGCTGATACCAGCCTTTCCGTAGCACCACTGAACCAATCCCGAACAGTCAAAAGAAGTGTTGGGATTGCTGCCGCCATACACATACTTCCAGCCTTGATACTTCAACGCTTCATTGAAGATTGCCTGTGCGGTAGCGTCACTGAAACTAGGCACAGCCAAATACTGGCTGACTAATTTTACATAGAACATATTCCCGTACCTGTAACGCCAGCCGCCATTTTCTTTTATGGCAATCTCATTCTTATAGGTGACTTTGACACCGCCGGACTTGTCCTTTGCGAAACTGACCGCCAGCTCAAAGGTGTACTTTTTCCCATGACTGGAAACGTAATCAATGAAGCCGCCGCCATAGTTATAGGACTGTACCACTGTGTTGATGTCACAGCCTTTCGCTTCTGCGGATTTCAAAAGCTCCGAGAAGTATTTACACCCTTGTTTGATGGAATCCTCCACAGACAAGGAATTAAGCGGTAGACCAAGTGATTCACTGGCTTGCATAACGTCTGTCGTGCCAGTGCCGCCGGATTCCACCTGCATAATCCCAAGCAGGTAATTCACATAGTCAGAAATCCCGTATTCCTTTGCGTATTTTTCTACCGTAGGCTGATGTTTCAAGACTTCTGCTGACAGGTTCAGTCCAGAAAAATCCAAGCTGGAAGAGCCGCTTTCTTCATCATCTGCGGTCACGATAAACAGGAACAGAAGCAGACAGATAATCACTGTGAAAATCCCACCGAACACAGCAAAATGCCTTAACTTCATTTCTTGCCGCCTTTCTTACTTGTAGATTTCTTCATTGTTGATTGATTTGTGGTCTTTTTCTGAACCGTCTTTGTCTGCTTCTGACGTTGTACCGTTTGCCTTGAAATATCTGTGGTAGCTTGTGAATGTTTATTTACTGCTGATGAAGTCTGTTTATCTGCCGGACGGGATTCTCTGACAACTTGTGTTCTTACATTCTCCTGTGATTTTGTCACAGGCTCTTTACTCTTGCTTGATTGCGGCTGCTCCTTTGTCACTGTGACAGGACGCTCTTTGACTTTCTGCTCTGGTTTTGAAGCTGCCGCCTGTGAATCCGATTTTACAGGAACAGGCGTTGTGGCTGGTCGCTCATGCACCGGGGCAGCTCTCTTTGTCGCTGATCCGGTGACCTGTCGCTCTTTATCCTTTGATTCCAGCTTGTCCTGTTCCTTATCCACACTCGGACGCTGTGGATTCTGTTTCTCTGACTGCGGCTGTTTCGATACCGATTTTTTATCCACGATTCCACGCTTTGAGGTAGACTGTGATTCCTGCGTATTGCTCTGTGAACTATGTACGGTCTGTGAGGAATCCGTCTGACTTTTCTTATCCGGCAATGCAAGCGGCTTCTGTGATTTGGAATCCGGCAGAGCTGGCGGCTTGCTGTTACCTCCACTGGAAGAAGCAGAAGTATTGTGATTTGCTCTGGTATGCGTATTACCTGTCTGTTTGGTATTGTCTGCCTTTTTCGTAGAAGCAGAAGCCGCCGCAGCACCAGCTACACCGCCAGCAGCACCAGCCGCCATTGTCCTACCGATTTTACGCTCCAAGCGTCTTGCCCTGCGGTTGAGGAACATATACGGGTGTCGCATGATTCGTCTGCTGACTTGCTGTGTATCGGAAGATTGCAGGCTGAACATTGCCATCAAGTCACCTAATTTAAAATAGATTCCGGCAAAGGTGACTATCTGTAGAAATGCCACCATGAAAAACGGATAGCCGGAGGAAATGGAATAAAACATAGTCGAGATACTAAAGGCTGTGGTAATAATCAGTGTGATTCCGGCTCTCATCATAATGGTATTGAACAGCTTCGTAAGAGCCTTTTTTGCCATGCCCTCATAAGTCGGTATCATGGAGAGGATAAAACTAATCGGCAGGAACATGGCGTAAATGATGAATAGCACCTGCGAGAAAATCATCATGCCGGTAAGCAGAAAGACAAATGCCGAGATACCAATATTGAAGATAAACAGGAACACTACCATACCTAAACGGGTCATGGTCTTTGTGACGCTCAAATGGTCATTGTCCTTATCCTCGATTTCCTCAATCACAACGTCCTCTCTGTCGTCCGTGTCTGGACTTTCCGATAACAGGCTTTCCACACGGTCAGAACCGAGCGTTTCTATATCCGATTCCCCGTACTGTAAAAGCAGCCACGGTTGTTTCACCTGTATGGAAAACAGGCTGTCTCTTATTAAATCTACGCTGTCTTTTCCTTTGCTGTTGGAATCGGGCAGCACGATTTTTGTACCGAGCGATAATGCCGAGCTGCTTATATCTGCGGAAAAGTCATTGATTTTGCTGATATAATTGGGGGCGTATGCAATAAAAGAAGCTGACAGGATAAACACCACAAGGAAGTTAATCACCGCATGAACTGCTTTTGTGGTTTCCCTCTTGATAAGTCCTGTGTATGCCACATAGATACCCATTACCAGAATAAGGATAAGCAGAAATCCCACATAAAATCCCTCACTGGAAAAACCGCTGGAAGTGATACCAGCCAACGTCTGAATGTTCTTTCCGATAGAGCTTGCGGTATCAGAGATAAAGTCCAGCTTGTAGGCTTCCTGTACCACATATCCCGTCGCATTGGAAATGTATAAGCTCACCGTCCAGGCAAAGTTTGTGATGGCATATAGTCCGTACTGAATACTTTTGCCGATACCGTCAAGCCAGTTCCACGGCAGCCAATCCCAACTTGAATCCACATAGAAATCAAGCTGGTAGTTTTCCAGCGGATATTTGGAATAGGTGTTAGCGTCACTCACCGTATTGTCTACCAGACCAGCCGCATGAGCTACCGTACCCGTGATAGATAAAAATACCAGCACACCGAGAATCACCGAAAGCGTGATAAGCAGATAACGGACTATTTTTCTCTTATCCATAGGCTTCACCTCATTTCTTCCGTCTGCACTGGCGGTCTGGTATCAAAGGCATGGAACAGGTCAGAGAATACAGGGTGAATCTGGATAACGCCCACACGCCCATACAAATCTTGAA
>OGKM01000030.1_pt1 | contig 131306 bp, 124 predicted proteins | sample 1572501 | NCBI WGS metagenome assembly OGKM01 (sample SAMEA2582154, study PRJEB24529) | metagenome | biome: Human gut stool | place: China | collected 2011
AGCTCCACCGCTGCCGTGTCACTGACGGCAATCCAGAGGTTGACGGCATGCAGCTTACCGGAGCCCTCAGTCAGTAACGGTTTGTATGACGGGGGGAGGCTGGCCATAGCAATACATTCACCCTCTTCATTGTAAAGCGCCGCTTCACGCAGCCAGAATCCACCAATTTGCGGAGGGATGATCGCTTCAGCCCGGATAACATTAGCGGCCTGATCGGCAATAATCAGCCTGTTGAGTCTTGTGCGGTAGGTTTCATTGACCAGATTATCCCGATCAGGTGACGGGGCGGGTACATTTCCGGTGCCATCTCCCACGGCCATAAACGCGATATTGACTGGCGTACCACTTACGGCGGCAAGCGCAATGGCTTCCACGCCTTTACTGGTCAGAATGGTGTTAAACGTATTTCCGGACATATGCGCCCCCGCGTTTCCTGTATTTGTTTTCTGTTTTTACGCACTTCAGACGATATCCGGCAGCGCGTTGCCTGTGGAGATAATTCCGCCAATACCCTCAACATAGGCAGTCGCCGATTTTCTGACACCTACCCCGCCACCATTTTTAACCGTCACAGCCCCCGTCACTGTCCCGGTGGCGTTGTTCAGCCAGGCGCATCCCGCCTGGCTGGCGATAGTCCCGCCGGTATTACCCAGTCGCATATTGCCATCCATCACGACAGGGCCGTACTGGGTATCGCCGTGTATATCGCACTGCGCGTCTTCAATCGCCACCATCCCGCCGGAGACGTTGTAGTTAAACGTCCCGCCGTTGAGTACCATTTTTGTAAACTCGTGGTTTGATGCTCCCTGCGCCGATTGTCCCGGCTTATCGCCGTTATAGCTTCCGTCGCACCCGTTCAGGATCATTTTCCCGACACCGCCTACGGGGGAGTGCTGACCAAAACCATCATTCGAAATTCGTCGGGCTTTCACGTTATTGCAGATGATCAGCTCATTCCGGCCCGTTCCGCCAACCCCGGCATTCGCACAATATTCAACGACGGAATCATTGACGGTCAGAAAGCCCGTCCCGGCTGGTTGCGTGGACAGTCCGCAGGAAATGCCGTTGATCATGCAGTAGCGCGCGACGCAGTCATTTACCGTCAGCATCCCGAAACCAATCGCGCTAACACCGAAATTTCGCCTTGAAACCTCAATGGTGTGCAGGTTGGGACTGGAATCATCCGGCAGCCGGACATAAATAATCCCGCCTGAGTAGCCATACTCACCCGCCGCCGGGGTGGTCGGCGTCTCGGTGTTCTGAACCAGCTTGCACAGGAAGTCGTGTCTGTCTCCGACCGTTTCGGTCATTGTTGTGATCACGACCTGAAGCACTGAGGTGTACCCCAGATTTTTCCGGTAAATCTGCCCGCTTAGTGTCCATCCTGATGTGTGTTTTTCAGAGCCAAATGTATGCCAGGGCTCTCCGTCGATACCAGACAACATCACATCTTTTGAGGTGTTAACGACGATCTCCTGTCGAATCGGGTTGTTTGCATTCGCGCGGATACGTATCTCGTAATCCGGCAGACCAGAACAAAGCCCCAGCGCGAGAGACAGCTGATTCACCGGCTTATCAATGGTGCCGGTTCCTGAGGCTGAACCATTTTCAGTATCCACGTAGATAGGATTAGGCGGATAGGTTCGCAGCACCACGGGTACGGGTATGGCTGTTCGCCAGCTCTGATAAACGCTCATGGGTCTACCTTGGACAGCCGCACGGCGAGGATAACGATGGACGTTGCCAGCGTGTCACTGGCTGAGCCGCCGTTTCGCGTGATACGGATGGTGGTATGACGGGCCGGGTCGACAGGAAGGTCGAGTGCAAGCTCTGTCTCGACACCGATATACGGCGTGGCGTTGGCCTCAGCAACCGTCGCGTAGCCGGTCGGCGGTTGGTTGAAGGACTCCCCGGCAGCCCAGCTGTGCACCTCGCCCGACAGACTTACATTGCCGTCATTAGCGACGAGATTCGCCCAGACAGGGGTGATTCTCATTTTTTGCCAGTGAGAGGGTAAATCAATCACCTTTGACAGTGACACGCTGGCCCCGTGCGCCAGTTGCCACCCTGCGATACGCTGAGCAACCACACCGTAAGTGGCTGCTCCTGACGCAAGATCAAAATCTTTTGCCGGGATGGTGATGGACGTGACGGCGTTCTCCGGATCAGCAAGCAGGGCATTAATGGCAGTACGGGCCTGCTCTGCAATCTTGAGTGCTGAATCAGAAATGATTTTTAAAAATCGCGTACGGTTGGCGAGCGGTATCGCCTGGGCGTTGGCTGCGCCCGTTAATCCGCCCTCAACTTTTTCATCCCGCGAGAGCAGCGGGACACTGTCTTCCCACTGCTCTTTTTCGTTTATGTTGCCCACTGTTAACTCTCCGAATAATGAATATTGCCGTCAAAAAAGAAAAGTCCGTTATAAATTGCCGCATCATCCGGTTGATAATCTGCCGGATACACTGTCACCACTTCCCCACTGAACTCGGTGCCGCCTGCATGTGCTTCCCCTCTTGATGTGACGGATATCGTCAGTTGTGACAAATGGCGACTCACGGGTTTGGCATCACCTATCAGGCGGTTCAATTCGTCCAGGGTCTTCGGCGTCAGTCCGACCTCGTTAACATCCACTTCAAGCCGGAAGGTTCCCGGCTCGTCGCCAGCGTCGAACCACTCCGCGAACGAGGCAGAAAAGCCCATATCTTCAATCACCCGCCGCACCGCTGCGCGCGTCCCCTTCCGACGATGCAGCCAGTAGGAGCGCTGGATAGCCGCAATTTTTCGTTCTGCCGGCCAGTCTTTATCCCAGCGATCGACGGAGAGCGCCCAGGCCAGATACGGCAGTAAGTCCACCGGGCAGGCAACCGGCGTCCACAGGGTGCGTAGCGCTACCGTGATGGCGGACAACCTGGCTGTCGCCCCTTCGGCGCTGCGCATCCATGCCGTTGAGGATGGCGGGAGGAGTGAATTATTCATCCGTCCCGCCATTGTCCACCGTGTAACCGGTATTGCGGGCCGCCTGGGTGTTATCAATCTGAAGATCGTCAGCAGGCGTGTTAATCACCACGCGCTGCACCCCCTGAACGTGCAGCGCCGCTGAAATAGCGGAACGCACGATATCGCGGCCAATCTTCTTGTCGTTATCAGCAAGGAATGTCTGAAGTGATGCCATCGCCGCGTTAATAATTGGCTCCGACTCCGGGCCGGGATAGAGATACAGCGTGGCGTCAATGTCATACTCGATAATCTCCGCGCTTTGTACCGTCACCCTGTCCCCCAAAGGGCGAACCTCCTCATCGTTGACAGCAGCGGCAACAGCTGCCAGCAGCTCTGAAGACGCGGTACCATCCCCTTCAGTGGACAATACCGCCACCACCACTTCAGCCGGCGACGGGCTGGTTGCCCGCGCGTCAGAGACCTGACCGCTGGCGCTGCGGGCAAAATACTCATAGGCCGCAGACGGTCCGGCAACGCTCATCCCCTCGAACGCGGCCTGAGCGCGCAGGCGCAGGGCTTCATCGCTCTCCATTACTGCATCGGCAGTGTCGGTCGCCGCCGTAATGGTGAGACGTTCTGTGTCCAGATTGGCGGCGATATTGTCCAGGTCGTCGCCGGTCGAATGACTCAGCATGCATGCCGATGCCCCTTCATTGATACGCTGGCGCAACAGCAGTTCGCGGTATGCCATCGCCTGGGCGATGATGGTTAACGGCTCCGATTCCAGCGTCAGCGCTGCCGCAACAGCAGCCTGCTGATCCTCCGGGAATGCGGCCACCATTACCGCTTTTACCTCAATGAGGATGGTCTCGAAGTCCAGCGCCTCAATAATGGTCGGCGATGGCAGCTGCGACAGGTCAATTGTTGGCATTGGCATCTCCCTTTAACGTCACCGAGCGGGTGCTCTTTTCCATCGTTTCGGTCAGCATGCCGGACAGTTCAGCGGTCACGGCACCGCCGGCGGAGTACGTCACGTTGATCGTATCCAGCACAATGCGCGGCTCCCACGCTGCCAGTGCGATGACCGCCGCGCTCATCAGTTGCAGGCGGGTCACGTCGTTTTTCGGGCTGTCGATAAGGTCAGGGCACAGAGAGCCGTAGTTACGGCGCATCAGGCGACTGCCAACCGGCGTCAGCAGAATGTCGTTAACCGACTGCCACACATGGTCCTCGTCGGTCAGGGTGCCGGTGCCTGCGGCATTCATACCGCGATAGCGTTCTGTCATTTTGTGCCCACCGTCCAGTCGCCACCGCGCTCAACCTCGCCGTGATTGTGGTCATCCACCTGCACGCCGTTAGATTTGAACGCTCCGCCGGTGTGATTAAAATTGCCGCGCATTTCCCCGCCCTCGGAAATATCGAGATTTTTCGCGCGCAACAGGTTGGTGCAGTCCACCTCCGGCGTATCCAGGGTGATTTTGACTGACGCTTCAACCACTGCAGATTGAATACCCTTCACCTGCAATGCGCCTGCCTCCGCGTCGTAGCGAAACGTCGCGCCGTCCGGGGCGGTCACCACCATTTCATTACGCGACGCGCCCGGCGCCGGGTTATCGTCGCTATAGAGACTGCCGCCGATAAAGGCAACGTCGGTATTGCCGCCCAGGCACAGAAACCAGACCTGCTCGCCAATGGATGGCGGCACCCAGACTTTAAACGCCCCGGCCCGCTGCGCGTTCCAGCGTAACCAGGTGGTTTCCAGCTCACCGCTTTGCACGCGAACCCGCCATTTTTCCTCGTCGATCTCCGTCACCGTGCCGGTGCGGGTGATGTTCTCAATCAGTCGAAGCAGCCCGGCAATCTCCATCAGCGCACCCCCAGCGAGTCAATCACCTGGCGGGCTATCGCCATGCGGTCGGCCTTACTCAGGCCCAGCAGCTCACGGCGGGGATAGGTGCTCATTGCGCCGCTGTCGTTAATTTTGTCGCGCAGGCCGAATTGATGGACGCGGGCGATACGTGCAGCCACGCCGGAAAACCCCACCTCTGCGCCGTCAGGTGTAGCGCTGGCCTTGAGAAAGCGAGCTGTACGCAGTCGGCGAAACATCTGCTCTCGTTTGGTCGTATTCCGGCTGGCTGGTCTGAAGCTGATATCGAGGTAACGTTCAATGTCTTCGCGATAAAACGAGCGCATATCCCCTCTGTCGATATCAAATCCGGTTAGCATGCGCCCGTGGCGCCCGCGAGTGGCCCGCCAGTTGCGAAGTTGGCGGGTTTCCCCCTGCCAGATAAAACGCATGCCCGCCTGCGCGCGCAATATCCGCTGCTTGCGTTGCGGGTACTTCGCCCCGTCCGGCGCCTCTTGTCTGCCGATGCGCTGGCTTTGGCTCCGGCGCAGTGTAGTTCCGATACTGCGGGCGGTACGCTGGCGCCCGGTCGGAGACATGCCCGACAGGATGGTCGCAAATACTTCATCAAGCTGCTGAAACAACGCGTCGTTATTGCTCATACAAGCGCGCCCCCGGACTCCGGATCAAAGACCATCTCCCACTCGCCACCGTTGAAGCGCGGACGCGACTCGGCAAGGTGTTCTGCCTTCGGAGTGCCGCTGTCGCTGGTCACAATGACGCGCTCCCAGACCGGTACCTTAAACAGAATGTCGGCGACGTCGTCATTGACGATCTCGGCGTCAAACTCTACCTTGCGGTTATTGTCGGGATTCAGCAGCAGATCGGGCTGCTGCTGCCATACCCACGCCAGCAGCGGCAACATGAGATCGTCCACCTGGTCGGGAAAATCCATCGCCAGCACCTGAATGGTGTAGTGGTACATGAACGACGCTTCGCCGGTCGCCTCGATCTGGATGTGGCCCTTCTCCACCCAGACCGTGATTTGTTCCGGGTTGGCTTTGCACCAGGTGTTACCGGCAGTCAGCGCTGCACGCAGTAGTTCGGCTTTTTTCACTTTATCCCCCTGGCAATACGCCGCAGTTCCAGTTCACGGATCCCCGCCTTATCGGCGTTACAGGTATCCAGCGCGTCAAGTAATGAATCAGTCCAGACGGCAAGCCCGCCCCACGTCATCGGCCTGGCCGGTGGTGGCGGAACGTCAGTTTTTGCCGTCAGGCTTTCGGGTAAGGGCTCCTGAATAATCTGCGGCGGTGATCTCTTCTGCTCGCTGGTACAGGCCGTCAGCGACAGTAGCGCGCACAGTACCAACAGCGCACAGGTCGCCGGCCAGTGCGGTTTTGATGTTTTCACGTCGGTGCTCTCCCGTTGCGGTGCGCTGCTGGTTTAATTTCTTCAGTCCGGCTTCCACCTGGTTGACGTCCTGGCGTAGCGCCCTGACCTCGGCCAGCACGTTGCCGGTCTGTTTCAGTTCTTCCCGGGTGCCGGTCAGTGATTGCTCTGCCTGTTCGCGCTTATGGCTTTGCCACGCAAGGCCGCTGACAGCGGCGATCAGCAGGGCAAACATCACGATGGCAAGAATGGCTGTCGCTCTCATTTCGCCCCCTTCAGCGCCGGATCGGATAAACACCAGGCTTTGAACTCTTCCCGACGGTTGACCAGCCCTTGCAGGCGCTTGCCGCCAGAGTTCACAAAGTCCGTCAGTCGTTCGCAGACGCCCCGCCAGTTTCCCGCCTGTGCATGGCGCCAGAGGGTGGTTCTGACTTTCTGGCCTTTGGCGTTGGTGTACCAGCCCAGCCCGGTACAGCCGACGTTAAAGGTGCCGTCGGTCATGCTCTCGAAGACCTTCTGCGGTGCGGCGACACCATTAAACTCGCGGTTCGTGCACTTTTCGGCGCGCATCAAATCGTTAACCCAGCGCTCGGCAATCTCGCCCTCGGCGTACTGGCGATTCTCCACCTTTGAGGTGGAGCCAAGGCCCACCGTCAGCACACCCGCCGGGCAGTAATACGGGGTCTTGCGACAGTCCTCGTACTTCGCCATCTTCAGCTGTGCCTCCGGGCTGGTTCGCAGCGCCTGCGGCCACAACGTGGCGGCCAGCGAGATGATCGCGGCGATGGAGCAGGCGATAATTCCCTTTTTCATCGCGGTGCCTCCCTGATGGAGCGGATCAACTCTTTGACGTCCTGGCGGTTCTCGGTGTCGTCGCGGATGGCGTCGATCAGTTCGTTCAGCAGCGTGTTATTGGTCTCCTGAATGCGCGCCATCCGGCGGCGGTGCATCTCGCCCAGCGCAGCGGCGGCGATACCAATCAGGATGCCGGCGGCGGTGAGCCAGTCCTTTTGCGTCATGACGCCAACTCCCGTCAGAAACGTTGACCAGGAGTACGTCACGCCATTCCAGATACGGTTAATTAAGTCCATAGCTGTACGGTCTCCTGCGTCGCGGTGGTACTGATTTCCGGCAGCTCCACCACCTGGCCGGCGTCGAGAAATATCTGACCGGCCAGCGCTTTGTTAGCGGCGAGGACTACCTCAGTCACGCCCTGCGTGGTGCCGTAGTGCCGCTGACATAACAGGTCTACCGTGTCGCCCTGCAACGCTTTGACTTTCATCAGAACGCCTCCGCAGTATTGCGCACGGTGCCGCGAATGTCGGATATCGCCCAGCGTGCATCGCGCCACATATCATCAGCCTGAGATGCCAGCGCAACAGCGCGTTTCTCGCCCGCATCACCGGTGGTATCCACGTCCCGGTTCGTGCCGAGGATGTGCGCACGGGCGATGCTGAATACCGCGCGGCGGTAGCGATGAACCTTCACGCTCTCGCTGTTCACCTTGACCGCGGGTACGTCGGCAAGGCTGGCGTAACCTGCTGCCAGCTGGGCAGCCTGCCAGTCAGCGAGCTGATCGAGAGTGTGGGATACCCCTTCAATAACGGCTTGCTTCAGGCGCGAGGTGGTCACCGCGCCATTAATGCGCATCTCCATGCGCACATCGCTCAGGGCGATTTCCGGCCAGAACGTCCCGGCGGTGACTTTCTCGCCACCGTCGTCAGTGTCCGGCACATCCTCCGAGGAGGGGGTAACAGTGCGACCGGCTACAAGGCTCATCGCGTCGTCTCCTGAATAGGTGGCGGTGAGCGAGCGGAGAAAAGAAAACGCCATGCGTTGCAGATCTCCGCCCGCGCCGCCAGCGCACGGGGCGCAAGTCGGTTATTTTTTGGCGGCAGGTGTCTTTTTCGCTGTTGTTTTGCGCGCTGCCGGCTTCCGGGTTGTGCTTTTGCGGGTGGTTTTGGTCTCTGTGGCGCTGGCCGCTACCGCCGGAACTGACGATGCTGCAGCTTCGCCTGTGCCGTCCGCTGCGGAGTCACCCCCAGCATCGCCGGTGCCTTCTGCGCCGCTACCACCATCAGAACTATCGCCACCATCGGTGCTATCGGTGCTATCGGTGCTATCGTCACCACCGCCGCCCGCCGCTGCGGCGGCTTTTTTCACCACGCGAGCAAGGCGCTCAATCTCTTTTTTCACTCCGGCGCCAGCATCCAGCGTCAGCGCCTGGCGCAACAGTGCCAGCGCAGTAGTCTGCTCTTCGGTTGTGCCGTTACGCAGCGCAAAGGCGCGGGCTTTACAGAGCTTGGCGCGAACCACGTCGGGCATATCGCTGCCGGCGGTGAACTCTGCAACCTCATCGAGCACCGCCAGATATGGCGTGACGTCGGTGGTATCGTCGGCCTTGACCTGCACCAGGATCGGATCGCAAATCTCATCGACCAGAACAGTTGCAGCGGTACGGTTGAAGCGGTCGGGCATCAGCAGGCCATGTGTAACGACATAGCGGCCAATGCGGGCGGCCAGTGCGTAGTCGTCAGCATCGATCGCCCAGACCATCAGGGTGACAATCACCTCATCCTGTCGGCCGCTGTCGCCGTCGAGCGTGCCCTCGATCCAGCCCTCGTAATGCGGCAGCAACTGGCGTTTCATCGCCGCTTTCGCCTGGTCAGACTGCACTCGCTTTAATGCACTCTGATCCATGCGCAGCCGGTGCATGATCTGCTCGTGCGCCGTCCGCGAGGTATCGGACTGCTCGTCGGTCTTGCCATGACGTTCAGCCATGACCCTCTGAAAATGTTTTTGTGCCGGTGTCAGCATTGTTTCTTCCCCGATAGAAGGCGGGCCGAAGCCCGCCAGTGCGCGGTTACTCGCCGCCCGGTGCTTCGGCAAAGGTGATGCCGTCGATAAAGGCCACCGCGCCGTAGTCTTCCACGATGAAGTCATCGTTTGAGGACTGGTACGTTGCCACGCGGTTGTATTCCGGTTCCTCTTTGATCGCCCGGCGCAGGCCGCCGCGCTGGTAGTAGATCGAGAGGTTTTTAAACGGCGTGATGAGGATGGCGTTACCCGGCATGTAAGGCGCGATAAAGGTCGGCATGTTGCCTACGCGCTCCTGCGCCACAATCAGCTGACCGGCCAGCATTTCGGTGTTCGGGTTGGTCTGGCTCATGGCGTTGATGGTCGGGAAGTTGCTGGTTGTCAGCAGATCGCCGGACAAAATCACCACGTTGTCAGGGTTGCGCTTATGCCATTCATCCATGAGGCTGTTTTTGGCGTCATAGACCGCAGCCGCTACGTTGCCGTAGGTGCCCTCGGCGACAATGGCGTTGTTCTGATTGCGCGAGGTGATCGTCACGCCGGTAATGCGACGGTGCGCCGCTTCGTTGCGGATTTTTTGCAGCCAGCCGACACCGCAGTCCTGCAACAGTGGATTCGCTGCGCGATCTGACGGGTCGGTGTAGCTGGTACCGTTAAAGCCGATCATGATGCGGTCAAGCGACATCTGGCGGGCCATCGCCGAGCTAATCAGCGGCTGGAAGTTCGGCTGATGAGCCCACGCATCCATTTGCGCGTAACTGACGGCGTGGTCGTAGTTGGTTTTGCGGCACAGATAGTTGTACGGATCCATCTGGTCGTTAGCGCCTGGATTACGGCGGTTGGTGGTGCTGTTGTTGACGCCCGCCAGCGGGCCTTTGCTGCCGATCAGGATTTTCTGGCCGATCTGCTCTTCAACGCCAAAGACGTTAATCAGCCTCAGGAAAGCGTCATCCTGCTGCGCGGCCGCTTCGAGGCGCTGCTGCACGGTCGGATCAACGCTGAATTGCGCCGCAACGGCGGCGGCGGTGACGCCGTTCAGCTGCGCCTGACGGGCAACGTAACCGTCAAAGTGCCTGCGGGTGGAGTTTCTCATGTGCGGTTTCTCTCGTTATGGATATCAGTAGTCAGCGAGCTGCGCGTTCCCGCCGCCGTTCGCTGGCTGGCGCTGGCTGAAATTGCCGTCCGTCCCTTCAAGCTGCTGACGCAGCGCGGCAAGGTCGGTGGTCAGCTTCTGGATGGCGGCTTTGTCCTGCTGGCGCTCCTGCTCGATGGTGCTGAAGCGGTCGAGCTGGTCGGACTGCGATTGCGCCACGGCTTCAACGACCTGATGCATCTGGCTGAAGCGTTGATCGTCCGTTTTCTGGCCTTTGCTGATAATGCCCATCACGCGGCTATACCACTTCGCGCCCTCGTCGCTGCGTTGAGCGGTCAGCTCAATGACCTCGGCTTCAATGGCTTCGGTGAACATCGGCGGTTCTGCCTGCTGGTTGTTGAAGGCCATCACCGATGCGCGGTGCTGCGCGGCAAACTTCAGGCGTTCGGTGCCGAGACTTGCCGGCGTATCGGTCATCGCCAGCCCCACGACGTAGGCCTTGCCGTTAAGGGCAAATTGCGGATGCAGCTCAATGCTGGAGTAGACCTTCTCCCCCTTATTGGTCATCTGCACCATGCGATCAGACGGTTCAATTTCCGCATACAGCGCCGTGCGACCGGCCAGAGGCCCTTCGGTAATATCCTCGGTGCTGAGTGCTGCCACATCGCCCATCGCGCCAAAGTCGCTGCCGGGATACGGGGAGAGATAGTGTTCGATGTTGACGCGCGCGCCGTACACTTCCTGGCTGTAGTTCGCCGCCGCATCGCGAAGGTGTTGCGGCTGAATTTCGCGGCCATCAACGGTATTACCGGAGACGGCAACGCGGAATTTCTTACGGGGTTTAGTTGTGCCTGCCATGTTCGTTTACTCGCTCGGTTTCTGAGTTCCCGGTGATGATGGCAGGCGGTGACGCACGCGCTCAACGCGTTGTTGTTGTGAGGGAGCGGCCACAACCAAAAGCGGGCGAAAGGGCACGCGCGCGCGGGTTAATCTCCCCGGCAGGAAGCGAGGAGGATTAATGGCGATTGAAGAAGCATTCATCATGCAACGTGCGCGGCAGCTCTACTGGCAGGGATACCCGCCGGCGGAAATCGCGCGCCTGATGGGTATCAATCAGAACACGATTTACTCATGGAAAAAACGTGACGAATGGGACGCCACGCCACCGATTCAGCGCGTCACGACGTCCATTGATGCACGACTGATCCAGCTCACCAGTAAGAACACAAAGACCGGGGGTGACTTCAAGGAAATTGACCTGCTGACGCGACAGCTCAAAAAGCTGGATAACGGCACACCAGCGACGCAGCCGAAGAAGAAGATCCGCAAGAAACAAAACTTCTTTTCAGAAGCGCAGATCTCCGCGCTGCGTGCCAGCATCATCGACTCACTACACTGGCACCAAAAAACCTGGTATGAGAACCATCACCACCGTAACCGGGCGATCCTGAAAAGCCGACAGGTTGGCGCAACCTGGTACTTTGCCCGGGAAGCGCTACTTCGTGCGCTGTCTGATGACGTGAAGTACAAGCATCAGCTCAACCAGATATTTCTGTCGGCCAGCCGTCGCCAGGCGTACCAGTTCCGCAGCTTTATTCGCGCCGCTGCTGCTGAGGTTGATGTTGAGCTAAAGGGCGGCGACATGATCCAGTTGTTCAACGGCGCGGAGCTGCACTTTCTCGGCACGTCAGCTGCAACCGCGCAGTCGTACACCGGCAACCTGTACTTTGACGAATTTTTCTGGGTCGGGCAGTTTGCCAACCTGAAGAAAGTGGCTGGCGCAATGGCGACCCTGAAGGGGTTGACGCGTACCTACTTCTCGACGCCGTCGGCAGAGAGTCACGAGGCGTACCCCTTCTGGTCTGGTGAGGCGTTCAACAAAGGCCGCAGCCATGGTAAGCGCGTGGAGTTCGACACGTCCTGGAAGACGCTTAACAGTGGGGTGATGTGCCCGGACAAAATCTGGCGCCAGATCGTCACGTTGCAGGATGCGGTCGATAACGGCTGGGATCTGACTGACATTGACGAAATCCGCGAAGAAAACAGCCCGGAAGAATACGACAACCTCTACGCCTGCACCTTCATCAAGAACGGTGAAACCGCCTTTGACTACAACATGCTGCTGAGCTGCGGCGCGGACGGCTATGACGAGTGGCCGGACTGGAAGCCTTATGCCATGCGCCCGATGGCCGATCGCCCGGTATGGATTGGCTACGACCCCAACGGATCCAGCGGTAAGGGCGACAGCGGGGCCATCTCTGTTAACGCGGCGCCACTGATCCCCGGTGGAAAGTTCCGCACCATCGAGACCATTCGCGTGCGCGGCATGGAGTTTGAGGCGCAAGCCGCCATGATCATTAACATGCTCACGCGCTACAACGTGCAGCACATCGGCATCGACGGCAGCGGCATTGGCGAGGCGGTGTACCAGCTCGTGAAGAAGCGTTTTCCAGCGGCAGTGTGCTACCAGTTCTCGCCAGCCAGCAAGCGCATGCTGGTACTTAAAATGCTGCAACTAATTCGCGCCGGCCGCTGGGAGTATGACCGCGGCGAATATGATCTAATCACCGCTTTCTGCGCCGTGCGCAAAGTGGTCACGCCTGGCGGCGTCATCACTTATGACACCGACCGTGCCCGTGGTGTGAGTCACGGCGATCTCGCCTGGGCGACCATGCTCGCCACAGTTAACGAGCCGCTGGGTCAGGAAGGCGGCAACACTATGACTGTTATGGAGTACTGATGAGCAGACGAAAATCCCCGCGCGGCAGGCAGTATGCCAGAGAGCAAGCCGACCTCGCTGACGCGCTGAAGTCAGCCCCCGGCCTGAGCGCGTTCACGTTCGACGGCCCCTGGCCGGTGACCGGTGCTCATGACCTGTTGGATAACATGTACTGTGCCAACAATGGCCGGTACTACGAGACACCGATCAGCTGGTACGGACTGGCCCGCCAGTTCGGCTATGCGAGCTGGCACCAGTCGGCGCTGTTCTTCAAGCGGAACGTGCTGGCCGGGTGCTTCATCCCGCACAAGCTGCTGTCGCGCCAGGCGTTCTCCGCCTTTGCGCTCGACTGGTTTGTGTTCGGCAATGCGTATCTTGAGATGCGCCGCAACCGCCTGTATGGGCCAATGGGCTTTCGTAACTCACTGGCGAAGTACACCCGGCGTGGATCTGACCTCGATACCTACTGGTTTATTCAGTCCGGGCTCGACGATCACCAGTTCGAGACCGGTTCGGTGTGTCATGTGATCAACCCGGATATTCACCAGGAGATCTACGGCATGCCGGAGTATTTCGCCGGGCTGCTGTCGGCCAATCTGGCCCACTCCGCCGACAAGTTCCGCAAGCTCTACTACGACAACGGGTCACACGCCGGCTGTATTGTCTACGTCAGCAGCGCAGTGGCTGACGGGGAAAGCCTGGAGAACCTGAAGAAGACATTGACCGACACACGACGCGGCGGGGCATTTAAAAACATCCTGCTGAGTGCGCCCGGTGTCGGCAAAGACGCCGTGCAGATCCTGCCGTTCAGCCAGATATCGGCGAAGGATGAATTTGTTGGCGTGAAGTCCTCCACCCGAGATGACATGCTCGCAGCTCACCGCGTGCCGCCGCAGCTGATGGGCGCCATTCCGGAGGGCAACGGATCGTTCGGTGACGTCGAGAAGGCGGCGCGAGTATTCGCGGTCAACGAACTGACGCCGGTGATGGAGGCGATGAAACACGTTAACGACTGGCTGGGCGAAGAGGTGATCCGCTTCAACCCTTACGCGTTGCTGGAAGTCCCGAAGTAGTCTGAAGGTACCGCACTGCCATTCCCGGCGGTGCGGTTCCGACCTGTAGCACCACCATTCCCGGCCATGTCGGCCAATCTGCAAAACCTCAACGTCATATCCCCAACCAGACGCAGCCAGCGCCATTCTGGCGGGCTTTTGCCTGCGTGCTCGCTGGATGCACCGCGAAAGTGCGCGCCCGGCAGGCGGCTTTTGGCGAGGTATGCAGCCCCCTTCCCTACCCCCAAAGCGCGCGCTTGCTCCCCCGCCTCGCCTGCGCGCTAAACGTGCCTCTTTTTGTGCAACTTGTGCAGATCACACAGCCCCCGCCAGTGCTGGCGTCATGTAGCAAAAACAGCGCATCAAAAATTGTGCAAACTTGTGCAATAACATGCACTATGCTCTCTATAAAAATAGTGGGTATCGTTGCAGTTTTTTTAGTACTGTGGTTTAACGTAAGGAGTCCGTTTATGGGTGATTTAAGTGTAATTTCTATGGTTCAAAAGTTTGCCAAGCCGCTTTATAGTATCGTCAAGTTAACCGGACCTTTTATTATTTCCCAGTCAAAAACCGCTGTAGAAAACTACTCGAATTTCAAATTAGACAAAGCTCGCATGGAGGCAATCTCATTACTTCTTCAGGAGGAGGTCAAGCATATCTCCGCCGATCGAGCAAAACTAAGAGACAGCATAATTAACTCAACTGGACTTGAAAGAGTCAGATTTCAAAATGACTACAATTTGTTATCGAAAGAGATAAATAAGCTTTCTACCATTGCCAAGGTAAAAGATTTTATCGAGGAAGGCGCGGAGGCAAACCCCTCCTCGATAATATCTGATGCATGGATTAATCAGTTCGAAAATGTAGCAATGTCTTTAAATGAGAAGTGGAGACAAACTCTTCTGGCACAAGCTTTCGCTATGGAACTGAAGAATCCAGGCTCTATCAATATAGCTTCTCTTAACTGCATAGGTTCTTTCGACGAATTAACATTTATGCTATTTGGAGCTTTAGTAGATGTATCAATTAAACTGGGCCCCATGAGTATAATCCCGAGGCCAGATGAAAAAGAAATATTTCATGTAAATCAGAATGAATATGCATACAATTACATAGCATACAGCCTTAACCATTTAAATTTATTAGAAACAGATAACAACCTGTCTATTAGCATCAAAAATCCTATTGACCTCACTTATGGTGACAGAACTTTAAACATCAAGATAAAAGAAACAATCCCACACTTAAGACTTTATGTAATCAGGTTTACACAACTAGGAGAAACACTTTCCAAGCTGTATCAAAAGACCCCCACAAAACAAGGTGAAGAGCGGTTTGATAAATTCATAAAACTAGCCATTAGTTATGGTTATGATGCTATCGAAGCCAATCAAAAAAAGAGTAATTAAAATTCCACTTCAGATAGGTGAAATTATGTCAATAAGTAGACCGGAAATACCAGAACCGATCAAACGAATAGTGAGGCAGCAATGTTATTTTGGTTGCGCTATTTGTGGCATGCCTTTTTTTGAGTACGATCACATTGAAGAATATGCTCATGTTAAAGAGCATAAAGCAGATAATCTTATTTTACTTTGCCCTACTCACCACGCAGCTAAAACAACAAACAAAATGTCTAAAGAAAGACTAAAAGAAGCTCAAAAGAATCCTTATAATGCAAGCAGACCTAACACTACGGGATTCAAAGTAGAGCCATCAAAACAGCTCATCACTCTACTTGGTAGCAATAAAGTTACTGGTTGGTATCCTGATGGCAAAGGCGATCATTATCCTATATGGATTAATGGAAAAGGTTTTTTCGTCATTCACAGTAATGAAGGATGGCTGTCAGTTTCTCTTACTATAACAAATGAGCATGGAGACATACTTCTACAGGTCATTAGAGGGGAGTTGATCGTATCAACTTCCAGTTGGGATTATGTTTATGAGAGTGATAATATAAAAATAAGGGCTGGATTGAGAAATATACTTTTAGATATGACCCTTTCCGATTGCAAAGTTCAGATACTAAATGGAATGTTTTTTGACAAAACAAAAGATGGATTTATCGTCAGAGATGGTGCTTTAATAACTTATTGCGATGGTAATTTCCGAGGATTTTCAACGGGATGTACTTCACATTGCAATGGCAATGGCGGATGGGGATTATTAAACAAAAATAAATTCCCGAGCATCCCCCTACCAATGGGTTTTGGTTTTTTCACTAGCAATTAGAACCGAACGCTGTGACTTCATTTATTTATCAATAAAACAACTCATCTTTCGATGAGTTGTTTTTAGATTGAATACATATATTTACAGTTATTCCTTAAAGGGGCATTTTTCTGCATGCTCTTTATAGTTTTGTACTATCCATGCATTGATTTTCACAGTACTTTCAATGTTGGTTGAACAGTGATTTTTAAGCATCCACTCGCAAATCTGGCGTGTTTTTTTTATTAGATCAGCGCAATTAGAGCCGTAAAGTGCATTCAAAAAATGTAAAACCTCATATTTTCAAGGCGACTTAGGCGCTTATTGCCCAAAAATATAACTTTCGGGTCATCTGATGCATCTTTTGCTGTATTTACGTAATCATCTTTGTAGATTAAATCATTTTCTGCTAATTTCGGCATTTTTTGGCTTCTCATGTAAAAGCCACCTTCAGTGGCTTTTATGAGTTTTAATCTTATCCCCTATATTTATCCATCTATTTCTCGTCCTCAAAACTGATAATCATCTACCTCACCAAGCGCCACCATGATCGCGAGTCTTTCAGCGGGTGGTAATGCTGAAAATTTATCCTTCCAGCGCTGCGCTTTTCGCTTAATTCGGTATCGATCGTTGTAGTCCTTGCCAGCATACGCATGCGAATATGCGCGCCCCTCTGGGTAGTTCATCCAGATTTTCTCCGTTCGCACACCACCTCGCGTCATGGCCTGAAACTCCTTGCTGCGCCAGCCCGGTAAGGCGTTGTTATAAACGGAAGAGGGATATCCCGATATGATAACGTTCACATTTTCCGGCATCGAGCAGAGTAATCCCAGCAGGCGGTAATGATCTCCGACGGTGTACTCATGCCGATAGCGTGCGGAGCTGGAGCGGGTTTCATGGAGATAAGGTGGATCGGCATAGATAAGTACTCGACCGGCAGAGGCGTAATCGAAACGACTCAGAAATTCAACGGCATCGCCAACATCAATAAACAACGTATCTGTCAGCCTATCCAGAAAATCAGGGTTGTTCTGGTTAAATGCTTCGACGGTTTGCGGGTTGATATCAATCCCCCAATTCTGCCGCGCCGGTGGCTTGCGAAGCATCACCGCGCCACCGCCTAGGTGCGTTTCAATGTAGGTATCATGTGGCGGCATTTCGGCGATGATTTTTTGATAAACACCGCTGGCCGCCTTGCTTCCCAGATAGCTCATACTCGCCAATCTCCTAAAAATAGTTCTGCAGTACCGCTAAAAATGACGGTGCTCGATAGAATGGCCAGCACGGTCAAAAGTGACCTTGCCTTCCTGAACAATCAGTGGCCGTTCCGTTTAACTGCTTTCTTCCAGCGCGTGACCAGGTCACGCACTGCCATGTATTCGGAAGTTGGCTTATCTTTCTCGCCTGCGTGCCACACCTTCACCTCACGCAACCGGCCATTTTCCGCCGCGAGCAGGCCGCCGCCGTGGCGAACGCGGGCACCGCCTGCGACCGATCGCACAACCTCATCACTGACGAAAATCCGGCAATCGCGGAGCTGCGCGCCGATGCTGGCGATCATCTCTTCGGAGATGCCGTGTTTTTGCGTTGCTTCTTTTTGCTGCGCCTGGCGCAATGCGGCCTCGCCTTTTTTCTTCTGATACTCCGCAACCGCCGCCGCGTAGTTATCTGCGCGCCGTTCCGCCTCGATCCGCAGCTGCTCGCGCCAGCGCTGCTCGGCCTCAGGCTCATATCTTTCGCGGCGGTAACTTTTGGCCCCCCATGTCAGCGCGGCTTCGTCATCAATCGACGTGCGCAGGCCGCGCGCGGTACGCGTGAAGGCTTGATCTGAGCTTTCCCGGGCGGATTTTCTTAGCCTGCTGGTGATCTCCTGCCTTTGCTGGCGTGAATATCGCCTCAAAACATCGATATTCAGCGGAAGTTCTGTCACCGAACTGTCGTCGGGCACTGTTTTATCAGCTGACACCGCCGTTTCTGACGGTGGTTTTTCGGCCGATCCGGCGCGCCCCGTACAGTTATTGACAGAACTCCGAGGGGCCGCTGCGCGGCCTTCTAAGGTCAAATTCTCGACCGGCGACGGATTACTCCTCGGCACAATCTTGTAATCGGTGGTGCGGGTGAAAATGACAGAATCACCGCCCGAATACGGGCAATAGATACCTGTGATTTTGGCGACCGTGTCACCATAATCATTTCCATCCTCGGTGTATTCGTAGTTGAGGCGAACGCGCAGGCAATCTCGCGGAACAAATGGGCCTCCCTGGGCGTTGGTGTATCCCGGCCAGTCCGGCGCATCAGCTGCCGCGCGGGCCGCTTCAAGTTCCGGATGCAATACCAGCTCACGGCTACCCAGCCGGCGCAGCTCGCGCCAGGTAGTAACGGGAGCCCCACCAATCTGCTGAAACTGGCGAATGCTCCAACGAGAAGCCCAAGCCCGAACGCGCTTTGCCATCTCCTTGACTGGCTGGCCGGACTCGTCGTCTAACTCGCCATCCATGCCGTAACCGTCGATATTCTTTGAGATGTATTTCGCGATGTATCCCGTCGCTGAGCCAAATTTTTCATCAATCGGCGTGACGGTAAAACGGTGCTCTTGAGCGCCTGGCTCGCCACCGTCTTCACGCAGCGCGTGTTTGCGGAAAATAGCTGTGGCGTACTCAGCCTCTTCTGGTCGCAGGAACAACAACAGGTGCCAGTGTGGGGTTCCATCATGATGCGGTTCGGCAACACGAAAACCAAAGGTGCGAATGCCTTCGCGCCCCCATTTGGCACGGACGCGCGACCATACTTTGCAGAGGTATTTCTGAGTTTTGCGCGGGCTGGCGTCGCGGTATTTATCGTTTCGCTTCCCGGATTGCACATGCGTTGAGTGATAACGCGACGGCGCAGTCAAGGTGTAGAACATGCCGACCAAGCCCATTTCGTTAGCCATATCTTCAAAACCGCGCATGCGTACCATCAGCTCATGGCGCGCGATCTTCGGGTTAGATACGCTACCCATGACCTTATCCAGCAAAGAACTACGCTCGCCGGTGTCCTGGTCTTCCAGCTCCATCGCATTAAGAAATTCAAGGTTTGCTTTCTTCTGAGCTATCCACTCCCTGAAGCAGGGATCAGAGCAATACGGCGATGCCACCTTGCTGACATAACCCGTTGCAATCATGAGGTGTTCGCGCCAGCGATCATGGATACGGCGGATTTTACTCAGCCACCATTTTTCTTTCTGAAGGCGCGCAATAGCACGCAGTGCATCTTCGGCCTGAAGTGATTCATCGCAATATTTATCCCAGCCCGGGATCGCAATATTGAGCACCGTCGCTTTGCTGGCGATAAAGCCATATGCGTAAAGCGTGGAAAACTCAACATCAGCGGTTTTCTCATACTGAAAATCAAACTCGCGCATAAACTCGCTTTTCATCAGGTTGGCGAGCTTATAAGCCAGTCGTTTCAGGCGCTTTTTGTCGGCCCACGGCAGCAGATGGAATTCATCTCGCAGCGGGATAAGAATTGCGGGCAGGTTGTTTTGAGGCAGGTATTGCGCATTCACCGCATCAATACGGCGTAAAACATGACGCTCGAAGGTACCTAACAACCAACGCACCGCATCTTTTGGCTTGTTGCGTTCGAGGTTTTCAAGGTGCTGGGCGAAACGCTTACGGATAAATGCCGGGAGCGTTTGCACCCGGCGCCGGAGATAGCTGGCGTGGCCTTTACGGTCAAATGCTTCTCGCGCCTCCCCTTCGCGCGGGCGCATGGGGTAACGGTAAGCCGCATCAACGAGATCACCATAGGCGAGCATCTTCCGCTCGCCTTTTGGGGTAAGATACTCAATTTCAGGATCAGCGACGTGGTTTGGGTTAATGGCCTGCCGTTTAGCATTCCACTCCCAGGCTACAGCGGAAGAATCAGACATGAGCCACCGCCGCCATATATGACTTTATGAACGCAGCCGCCGCTTCAATGTTGATGGCGTTTCCGTAGGTGCGCACTCTTCCCACTCTGGCGGGAACCCCATTAGCCAACGGGAATGATCCGGGTCTAACTGGCCTCCACCATCCATCCTGGCCGTGGAGCCAATCAGCATCTCTCCAGAAGCCGTTAACCGGGCCGGGCCGCATAATGCAGCTACATCCTGCAGCCGCTTCTGAATCTTTGTTCCATTGTCGCGATGTGTCCACATAGCTTCTTGCGGACAGGGCGAGCGGTCGTTGCTCGTGGTTGGTGTCGGCCAGCCCGCAAGCTGCGCAGCCACATCGAGCCTGTCTGTCGATAGCTTCCCGTTGCGGTTCCGTCCACCCTGATAACCGCCTTTCCCGTCCGTTGCCGTCGGTGTGGGCCAACCCGCTAATAACGCCGCTGTCTGAAGGTTTACCCCCCCCTGTCGGTTGAAATTCCCCGCACCCCTCCCATTGCTGGCAATCGGCGTCGGCCACCCAATAAGCACGGTCTCTCTGGTGCGGTGCACCGACGCTCGCAGACGGAAACGCAACCGCCCCGAAGGCATAGCCCAGGGCTTCCACGTCAGCTTGTACAAGGTCGATCCAGTCGTTCGCGTCAGCGCTGCCAGATTGCTCGCCAAAAACCACGACAGGGCGACACTGGCCGACAAGCCAATGTGCGGAGGGCCATAAGTGCCGCTCGTCAGCAAACCCAAGCCCTTTGCCTGCCGCGCTGAAAGGCTGGCAGGGGCATGACGCTGTCCATGCCGGGCGACTGTCTGACCATCCAGCGCGACGCAGCGCAAGAGACCATCCGCCGATCCCGGCGAAGAAATGGCACTGATTGAATCCTTTAATGTCATTGGGGGTTACATCCTCAATTGAGCGGGTATCAACGACGCCCGGCGCAATATGGCCGGCGTCGATAAGGTTGCGCAGGTGCTGCACTGCGTGGGGGTCTACTTCGTTGTAATAAGCGACCACAGCGCCTCCCACACCACAGAGAAAACACGAAAGGCGAGATAGCCCATCGGGAGCCAGAACAGCAGCGAGCAGAGGGCTATACAGATAACTGTGCTTCGCCAGAACCGGCGATAATTGGTTTCTTCGTTCATTTGTGGCACCTCAGATAGTCACCGTGTCGCCGGGCTTAACCTGGCGGGCTTCTTTTTCGCTGTCGCGGATAGTGATCGTGTTGCTGTAATCGCCGTAGCACAGCGCCTCCACCTCGACGACCCAGAAATGGCGATATGGACGAACGTCCAGAACTCGCGTCACAACGGCATCAAGCGTGTTCATCAGATGGCTCCCCGTTATCGAATCCGGCGGCCTGGTCAAACCCGATCCACATCGCCGCCGGCCGCAGATGTTCAGTGGCGCTCGTCCAAGCTCCACATGCGCCAGAGTTGCAACCCACATCGCGGCGAAGAACGCCGATCACTTCACCGGCCATATCGCGGCTTTTGGCGCTGACAGAGCGGCGGACGCTGAAGGCATGGAGCTTGAAAGCGGAGTAGATCTCGCGGGTTTCCGGGGTATCGCTGTTGGATATCAGCGCGCGGATGCCCTGCTGGCGATGAGCATCGAGCAGGGTTGCAACCAGGTCGCGGTGATCGTCCAGGGTAAATGGCTTGCCGTAGGCAGTGAAGTTGGCTGTCTTGCTGGCTGGAATATAGGGTGGGTCGCAGTAAATAACCGCGTCATATGCCAGCTGCATAACGTAAGGGATGGTGTGACGAAAATCGCCATCAATGAAAACGGCTTTTGTGTCGTTGGCCTTTTCGGCAAAGCGGCGCATCTCGTCAGTCGGAAAGTAAGGTGCGCCATATTTCCCGAACGGGACGTTATGATCACCCATCTGATTGACGCGATATATCCCGTTAAAGCAATGTCGGTTCAGATACAGAAACAAAGCGGCATAAAGTAAAGCAGTATCAGCCTTGCCCGTATCGCTCCACTGCATGGAGTTAAATAGCGCACGGCGCTTGTAATATTGCTCTTCGTTATTGCCACCCAGGAAAATTCCGCGAGCGGTATCAATCAGTCGCTCGGTGTTGGAACTCAGCACACGAAAGAAATTGATCAGCGCGCGATTGCTATCGCAGAGGATGTAACGGCGGTATTCCGTGTTCATAAACACGGTACCGCTGCCAACGAACGGCTCGATTAAACAATCGGCTTTCGGCAGTTGCATCAGCAGCTGCGGCATGACGCGGGTTTTACCGCCAGCCCATTTGATAGGTGATTTAGTCATTGCGCGCCTCACAATGATTCGAGGTGCGGGGAGGTCAGGCGCTGCCAGATCTCGCAAACCTGCTCGGCCTGATAGATGGCGTCGGTTAAGGCGTTGTGTGCAACTGAGCGGCGCGGATGGGGGGCGTAACCGATAGCTCCGGCCACTGCAAGCAGCGAGCGGAAACAGCATTCATTCCAGTAAAGCCACGGCAGCATGGAAACGCCTTCGAGCGATGAGCGTTCAAATGCAGATTTGAGGATCGGGAAATCAAACGAACCGCCCTTGCACCACACCTTCAGATTCTTTTTCTTGGTTTCAGGGAATGCGCCTTCAATGAATTTGGCGAAATCCAGCATCACCTCAATTTCATGCGACTTCGCGCCTACCAGCTCGCTGATAGGTTCTTTATCCTGCCTGAGCCACCACATCACTGTGTCGGCGGAGATGTGCGCGCCGCGATCCTGCGAGGTTCGCGGATCAATGGTCTGATAGAACGAAGGGCCGATTTTTCCAGTTGACGGTTCGAAGAAGGTCGCGCCAATCGCGCAAATTACCGCATTCGGCTGGGTGCTGAGCGTTTCAATGTCGATCATTAAGTGGTTCATTGTTTGCTTTCCTCAGTGATGGTTAATTCGCGGGCATCGGCCCACTGTTCGATTGATGAATAAATCTCTTCCGGGGTGGCCCTTTCCTTTTTCAGCTGACCGATATAAATACGCAGCAGTCCCAGTAGGTGGGTGCGCTCACGTTTCCGCGCATTGGTGCTTATTTCCACAAACTCTGGATCGCTAATTCCGCCATCCAGTTTTATTGACGTGATCGACATGCGACCTCCTGAAAAAGGCAAAACGAAGCCCCGGCAAAATGAATGCCGTTATTTTTAACGCTGGTTAATTAGTGGTTAGGGCGCGGTTTTCTTTTAACCTGTTTAAATAACCTTTCGTGCCAGTAATACAAAAAGTCGATAAACGTCATTCGCGCACGCTCATGATTACCGCGAATTGTTTTCTCCAGACCGTAAATAATTAAGTCTATCGACGGGCTGTCAGCGGTGACATTGACGCGAGCGCCGTTCTTCAGGTGAACGGTGAAGCCCTGCTCTGCGCTTTCCACCGCTTCGCGTATCAGCATTTCACGTTCCCACGATGTTTTCTCTTCGGTAAACATGGCGGACTCCAATGATTAATAGAGGCGTGGGCGCTTCATCTGCGCTGACACCGTGGCCGACTGTTTCAGCTGCTGAAGCATCTCTGGTGTAACTTCCACTGTTACCGCCAGCGGCTTAAAAAACATCACTGTCTTGCTTGCTGCTTCCGGTTGCTCAGCATCCATAGATGACAGGTCGTATGGCTTCGGGATATCGCCATTAGTGATCAAAATGATGATGTTACGCAGCTCTTCCAGCGTAGCCTCATCGTTCTCGCCCTGGAGCATCGCGAAGTGATAAAGGTGGGATACGCCGTGGCGTAAAAGTTGATGGGAATAATCATGGTTCCATTCCAGAAACTCCTTGTTGAAATGGAAGCATTGCAGCAGCGAATTAATTTTGTCTGCGTATTCTCTTTTCATTTTCTGCCTCGGCTAATTAATGAATAGTGAAGCGGTTGTTATTAATAATGCGACCTATCGTTTTGCGTGCTTCAGATAACGCAAAATCAATTCCGAAAGAATCACCATCTTTCATAATTTGATAGCGCTTCTTCCCTACCCTGCGCGGTAATACGCGGATGGTGAAGCCGCAACAGATTCCAGCATGCTTATTAATCCATGTAACTTTCGGCAAGTTATCAAGTGGCGTGCTGCAAATGCTCCCCGAGTGCTTGCCATGCTGTGAGTAGCGTTTATTCATTACCGATCGTCCTTAAGAAATAAACACGTCGATAAGTTTCAGGGTTACCGCGAATGCAATCGCACTAATGCATGTGATGCTAATTCCCATGACGCCCATTGCTATTCTTTCTTTCAAATAACGATTCATGCTGCCGCCCCGCCACCAAACATGTTTACGCCCATATCATTCGCCAGCTTATTGGCTTTCTTGATCCAACCTGCTCGCCAGTCCTGTCGCTCAGGGGGGAGTTTTGACGTAGCTTCATGAACCATCTCAAGCCATTCGTTCCACAGAATCAGGAGGCGGCGAGTACTGCCATCAGGGCCAAGTACTTCGCGCTCAGTGACCATCGGTAAAAGGCGGCGATCCATCATGTGACGAACGGCTGACTCCGTTTTGCCGGTTCGACGAGAAAACTCATCAGCAGTGATCGGATCTGGAATCTTAAACAGTGCGCTCAAAACTGCATCTTTCATGTGATAATCTCCATGTTTGGGGTATTACTTCAAAAATCACCCCACAATTGCGGTTTACATAGTGATATTACGATCCACATAGGAGATTTGCAATATGAATATGAGTATTGGTGCCAAGCTTAAGCTTATGCGTGAAAGTGAGCGGCTGACCAGTCGCCCGGAAGTGGCAAGGATGCTCGGAATTGGTAACGATGCATTATGGCGTTATGAAGAAAACAAAACCGTACCAAGCACTGAAGTGATAACAAACATCTTGAATCACCCACGTTTCGAGAAATATGCCCTGTGGTTTATCACAGGAAAGATTGCTCCTGAGTCCGGTCAGATCGCACCGGTTCTCGCACACTTTGGGCAAGACGAAATAACCTCTCAGCCCTCAGACCAGAAAATTGGCTGAGCATCTTTCTTGCTTATCTCTATGAAAATTATCGCGTAACTATCTGTTACGTGACACCAGATCACGTGTTTACCAGAGGTGACAGCTATGACCGTTAAGCTGATCGATGGTGGACGCTATAAAGTGGATATTAGACCGCGTGGAGCGACAGGACGTCGTATACAGCGGATTTTTAAAAAGAAAGCTGATGCTGTGGCTTTTGAAAAATATGTCATCAGCAATATGCACGACAAAGACTGGCTGGATAAACCAACCGATCACAGGCGACTAAGTGAGCTGCTTGATAGATGGTGGGAGCTGCACGGCCGAAGTCATAAGTACGGTGAGAAGCGACAGCGCGAACTTAAGCGGGTAATTAGTGATATGGGCAACCCTCGTCTTTCAAAAATCAATAAGGGGTTTATTGCTGAGTACAGAAGCATGCGCCTTTATGAAGGGGTTAAGGCTTCCACTGTTAACCGCGACTTGAGCACGTTACGAGGCCTATTCCGTGTATTGACTGAAGCGGAAGATCTCCACGCAGAAAACCCACTAAAAGGGATCACAGATCTCAAGCAGGAAAGGCCCGAAATGTCCTATCTGAGCACTGAAGAGATCGAAAGGCTGCTTTCAGCTTTAAGTAGTGACGCCCGGCGCCTCACTGTTTTGTGCTTAAGCACTGGCGGCCGCTGGGGGGAATCGCTGAATATGCTGGCTCAGAATATGATGCATGGAAAAGTGACGTTTACCAAAACCAAAAACGGGAAGGCGCGCACCGTCCCCATTTCTGATGAGGTCATGAAATACGTCAAAACCAAAACCACCGGCAGACTCTTCGACGTTGACTATGTCGAATATCGCAAGGTACTAAGGGAGGTAAAGCCAGATCTACCTAAGGGCCAGGCTACGCATGTTTTGCGTCATACCTTTGCTGCGCACTTCATGATTAATGGGGGGAATATCTTGACGTTAAATAAAATATTGGGACATTCGAAAATTGAGCAGACTATGACTTATGCGCATTTTTCACCCGACCACCTTAGCGACGCAATTCACCTGAATCCGCTTAGTGATGGCATCCACATTCCATCCACTAAAATGGTGAATAGCGGTTAACGCTGACACCCCAGCAAGCAACTAACCCCATGATTTATTATGAATTACCAAGTAGATCATGGGGACAACAACCCGGATTGCTCCGGGTTTTTTTCGTTATTTCGCCGCCTCGTTGATCACCTTTTTAAAGGTCTCCAGCGGGCAGAATCCCTGGTCATCAACCGGACAGCCGTTAAGCGCCAGAGTGACCCGCTGCGGCGGGGCCTGCAGGGTTAACGCGTCGGCGTTACGCAGTTGCTCGGTACTTTGATAGACATACTCAATCTTCATCAGATCGCGATTGCCGGCGCTGTCATGCCAGCGCTGAAACAGCAGTTTGCCGCCGATAGGAGTGCGCTCATACTGGCCGGGCAGTTGATAGGGCTTAAAGTCCAGGGCGGTGAGCAGCGAAGCGATATTCGAGTCGTGTCCCACCAGCAGCGTGACTTTCGCCTTGCTGGCTCCCTCGCCCACCAGCGCGTTATCGATATATTTAACCAGCGGTTTGGCGACGTTTTGCGCCACCGCCACCGAGGTAAACAGACTATCCTGATAGCCATTTTTCAGCTTCGACAGCACTCGCCACTGCTTATCGCTAGCGATCTCCCCCCACGCCACCTGATCTTTCGGGAAGCCTTCATAATATTGCAGGGTGAAGGCGTCTACCAGCGAGTTGCCAACCTTCAACGGTCCGGACACTCCCGGCTCCTGCTGATAACCGGCGCTAAAGGTATCTTTACCCTCGCTCAGGGAACAGACCTTCTTCTCTTTGCAGGAGGGCGAGTTGCGGTAATCGATCATCGTCTCCAGCAGCTTGTAGCTCTCGGTCAACTGCATTCCCTGGCGCTCTTTTTCCATCGCCTGCAGCGCTTTCTCGCGAAACGCCGGGGAGTCGTCGGTAATAACCGGGTTGAAGGTCGGGTCCATGGTGCCCATCTGCGGCTGGTGATGCACCGGGATGCCGCAGCCCGGGAACGCGCCGGTGATAAAGAACTGCGCGGTGGCGACGGTGCGCTGCAGGCTGTTAGCGTAGGCATAAACCGCGTTTTCCGGCGGGCACTCGCCGCTGGTCACCAGCTTCTGCTGCGCCAGCCATTCGCGCATATAGTGGCCCATATACACCTCCAGCACACCGCCTTTGGTGGTCAGCTGGCCGCCCGGCACATCCCACTGCGGCCAGGCCTTGGCGGTGGACTGCTCCAGCACGCTGCCGTTATTGGCCAACGGGGCACGCAGGTTGTGACGGCTCATGATCAGCACCTGCTGCAGCTGATACCCCTCCGGGGCGGCCGTGTCCTGCGCCTGAGCGCCAGCGGATAACATCACCGCGCCGGTAACGGCGGCGGCAAGTAGACGTTTTTTCATCCCTTCATCCTTAGTCATTTATTATCATCGCGTTAATTGTGCCGGATTTATGACATTTTTCCTGGTAATCGCTCGCAAACTTAGACCGTAGCCGAAAATTTCCCCTGCCGGGCAAAGAGTTTTATAATGAAACAATTAACCTGGAGGCTTTCGTGAAACGTACCCGTCTGGAAAACAGCTGTTGCCCTATCGCCCGCTCCCTCGACGTTATCGGCGACTGGTGGTCGCTGCTGATCGTCCGCGATGCTCTCCGCGGGGTGCGCCGTTTTAGCGAATTCCAGAAAAACCTCGGTATCGCCAAAAACATGCTCGCCGGGCGGCTGAAAATGCTGGTGGATGAAGGCATCCTGCGCCTGCAGCCGGCCTCCGACGGCAGCGCCTGGCAGGAGTATGTCCTGACCGATAAGGGCCGTGCCCTGCAGACGGTGCTGGTCGCCCTCTCCCAGTGGGCAGACGACTATCTGTTCGATCCTGACGAACCGGCGACCCGGCTCATTGACCGCCAGCAGCGCCAGCCCCTGCGTAAGCTGGTCCTGCAGGCGGCAGATGGCCGTGAGCTGGCCCCGGCGGACATCACCATCGCTATCCCGCTGAACGACTAAACGCTGCCCGCGACAAGCAAAAATGAAAAAGTCCTGGCAAAATGGTTGCATTATTAAACCTAATATCTCATGCTGAATTTGGTTTAATAATGCAACCTTTTACGAGGCATTTCTCATGACCCAACCATCGCACACAGCTTTTATCACCGGCGCGTCCTCAGGTATCGGCGCGATCTATGCCGAACGACTCGCCGCCCGCGGCTACAACCTGATCCTCGCCGCCCGTCGTGAAGACCGTCTGCAGGCGCTCGCCGACCAGCTGCAGGCGCGCTACGCCATCCAGGCAAGCATCCTCAAAGCCGATCTTAGCGAAGAGCACGGGATTGCCGCCGTAGAGCAGCGTCTGCAGCAGGATCCCGCCATCGACCTGTTCATTAACAACGCCGGCACCGCGAAATTGGCGGGTTTTCTCGCCAGTACGCCACGCGAGCACCAGGCGATTCATACGCTCAACACCACCGCGCTGCTGCGTCTGAGCTATGCCGCGCTGGCCGCTTTCACCCCACGACGCCGGGGGACGCTGATCAATATTGCCTCTATCCTCGCGCTGCATACGCTGCCGGGCAGCGCAGTCTACAGCGCCAGCAAAGCCTGGGTGTTGAGCTTCACCCGCGGCCTGCAGGAGGAGTTTGCCGACAGCGGCGTGCGTATTCAGGCGGTATTGCCGGCGGCGACCGCTACCGATCTGTGGCCGACCTCCGGCGTGGCGCTGGACGCTCTGCCCAGCGGCACGGTAATGACCACCGAGGATCTGGTTGACGCCGCTCTCAGGGGGCTGGAGATGGGGGAACAGGTCACCTTACCACCGGTTCATGACCTGGGACTGTGGGAGACTTTTGAGCAGTCCAGAGTGGCGCTGTTTACCAGCGCGCGAACCGGACAGCCTGCGCCGCGGTATCGATAAGCGGCACCGTGCGGCAGGCGCTACTCCGGTAGCGGAACCGCCGTCAGGGTACAGATCGCCTCGTGCTCGCCGCCGCGGCGATCGGTAATCACCACCTTATCGCCCGCCTTTTTGCCTTCACACGGCTTGAGGACCTGCTCCACGATCCGCTCGCGGCTCGCCTGACGTTCACTTTCAGCCTGACTGGCGAAGGCAGACAGCACCAACGCTACGCCCAGCAGGCTGAGGGTTTTCTTATACATGACTGACTCTCAGATCGTTCTTATTCGCGGTCAGCGTAACTCGCTGTAGGCCGCACTTCTGTAAAATCACTTAACGGAGTGTTACGCCATTTCAGGTGAAACCCAGGCGGTCACATCCCTGCGGGAAATATTTTATCACAACCCCGCCGCCGGATATTCTCGCGATGAGGCGTCATCTTTCAGACATATCCCGATGTTATCTTCACACAGAGCCCTGTATCTTTTTCCCTTTCCAAACAGAATATTAGGTTGGTCTATGTCGGGTCTTATTCTCTTTATCGTCGCGGTGGCGCTGCTGGGCGTCGCCATCTACAGCCTGGTGTCGTACCTCAAAGAGCGGCGCGCCAGTCAGTTACCTGTCCATAAAAAGAAGAAATAATACCTTCCGTTCCCCACCGTTTTCTGCTGATTTCTTTACCGTCCTGTACTGTCCCTTACCGAAGCCAAAACGAAGGCAGGCCTGCGGGCCTGCCTTCGTTCAGTTTATGCCTCAGAACCTATGACTCCCAGGCCTGCTCCGCTTTAGCGGCATCAAACTGCGGCGGCGGTTTGCGGAAGCGTCGGGTCAGATAAGTCAGGTACAGCAGACCAAGCGCCGCCCACACCAGGCCGAGCGTCAGGGAGGTGGCCTCGAGATTGATCCACAATACCCCGACCGTCAACGCCCCGACCATCGGCAGCAGCAGATAATGCAGTCGATCCTTCCAGGTTTTGTTGTACCCCTTGCGCCGCCAGAAGTGGTTGAACACCGACAGGTTAACGAAGGTGAAGGCCACCAGCGCGCCGAAATTAATCAACGCGGTGGCGGTCACCAGGTCGAAGAACAGCGCCGACAGCGCAACGATGCCCACCATAATCACGTTCAGCGCCGGGGTACGCCATTTCGGATGCACATAGCCAAAAATGCGCTCCGGGAAGACGTTGTCGCGGCCCATCACGTACAGCAGACGGGAGACGCTGGCATGGGAGGCCAGGCCGGACGCCAGGGTGTTAACAAAGGTGGTGCACAGGAAAATCGACTGGAACAGCTTGCCGCCCACGTACAGCGCAATCTCCGGCAGCGCGGCATCGGGGTCTTTAAAGCGATGAATATCCGGGAAGAACAGCTGCATAAAGAACGACGCGACGATAAAGATAATGCCGCCGTACATCGCGGTGAGAAAAATTGCCTTCGGGATCACCCGCGCGGCGTCAGGGGTCTCTTCCGACAGGGTGGTCACCGCGTCGAAACCGAGAAACGAGAAGCAGACAATGGTCGCGCCGGTAATAATCGGGATCAGATGCGCATTCTGGCTGATAAACGGCTGCAGCGACCAGACGGTACCCACCCCCTCGCCTTTATGCAGCCCCTGCACCACCAGAATGACAAACACCACCATGATCGAAATCTGCACCAGCACGAACAGGGTATTGAAGTTGGCCACCAGGTTAACGCTTTTCAGGTTCGCGGCGGTCAGAATAGCGACAAAGGTCACTACCCACACCCACGGCGGCACTTCGGGGAACAAGGCCGAGAGATAGATCTTCGCCAGCAGGACGTTGATCATCGGCAGAAACAGATAATCCAGCAGCGACGACCAGCCAACCATAAAGCCGACGTGCGGACTGATGGATTTTTGCGCGTAGGTATAGGCGGAACCGGCTTCCGGAAACTGACGCACCAGTTTGCCGTAGCTGATGGCGGTGAACAGCACGCCAGCCAGCGCCAGCAGATAAGACGCCGGAACGTGGCCATTGCTGATGCCCGAGACGATGCCGAAGGTATCAAACACCGTCATTGGCGTCAGATAGGCCAGCCCCATCATCACCACTTGCCAGAGTTTGAGGGATTTACGCAGACGCGGTCTGCCCGCCTGAGCGGCGTTATGCGCCGGAGGATTAATAGCCATCGCCCATCCCCCCCTTGCTGTTAACAGTTTGCGGGCCCAACGTCCGCGTGACAAACCTGCTTAGCAAAGGGGTAAGGCATAGATAAAAGGGTAAGACGGACCGGTAAGCGGTAGCTGGCTGGCATCCAATGCGGCCTGAGCGGCCTCCCTCTCCCTGCGGATATTTGAACATCTGCATCATCTCATTTCCTCGTCACACACTGTGTCGTTAACTGAAGCCCCGTTGCCGCCTGCGCTCCTTAACGCGACATCCGGGAAATGGCTGGGCTCCCAGCAAAAACGTCGGCCAGGCTCCGCTCAGGCCGTATGATGCTACTGATTACCAAACTTATGGGCCCCTCGCGGGGCGACCATCAGGCGTTTTTCAACATCCACTCAATTTCGGTTTCTGTGATAAGACGCTCAAACTGCAGTAATTCATCATGCTTACAGGCATGGAAAACATGGCAGAAACGCTCGCCGAGGCGCTCACGCAAGTGATCGTTCTGCATAAACTCCCACAGCGCATCGCTCTGGCGGATCGGGAACGGCAGGCCCTCTTGCTCCAGACCGTTACCTTCCACCTCTTCCTGTAAAGGCAGCTGGGGGTTATCCAGCCCGTGCAGAATGCCGGCGAAAATCGCCGCCATCACCAGATACGGGTTGGCGTCCGCCCCCGCGACGCGATACTCCACGCGGTGGTTCTGCCGCTCGCCGCACGGAATACGCAGCGCGACGGTGCGGTTGTTATGCCCCCACGAAGCCTGCGTCGGGACGTACATCCCCGGCTGGAAGCGGCGATACGAGTTCACGTTCGGCGCCAGCAGCGCCATCGAGGCCGGCATCAGATCGATCATCCCGGCCAGCGCGCGTTTGAGCAGCGCAGAGTCTTCCCCATCGCCGTCCACCAGCACGTTTTCCCCTTTATTGTTCAGCATGCTGATGTGGATATGCATCCCACTGCCGGCATGCTCTTCATAAGGCTTCGCCATAAAAGTGGCGTGCATCTTATGCTTCTCCGCCATCAAACGCACGAGACGTTTTAACGCCAGCGCATCATCGCAGGCGTCCAGCACGTTATCGGTATGGTGAAGGTTGATTTCAAACTGGCCCGGCGAGGCTTCCGCCACCGCGCCATCGGCGGGGATCAGCTGCAGTTTGGCCAGCTCGTCGATGTCGTTGAGCACGTCGGCGAAGTGGTTAAGGTTATCGACCGAGTAGACCTGGCTTTGGGTGTTGCGATCGTCGGTGCCCGGCGCACACGGCGGCTGCAGGTAGCCTTCGGCATCGCGTTTGCGGTCCAGTAAATAGAACTCCAGCTCTACCGCTACCACGGGGAACAGCCCGCGCTGGCGCAACTGCTGCCAGAGGCGGTTGAGTACGTTCCGCGGCTCAACGTCAAAGGGAGCGCCATCTTCATCAACCATGGTTAGCTGTACCTGGGCTATCGATTGTGGGTCAGCCGCCGAAGGGGTTAAGGTGCCGGGTACCGGGATGCAGCTGCGATCCGGCTCGCCCATCTCCTGGCCCAGACCGGCCTCTTCCACCACATTGCCGAGAATATCCATCGCAAACACCGAGGCCGGGAAATAACAGCCTTTCTCCAGTTTGCTCAGGCCGGCAACCGGGATGCGCTTGCCGCGGAAGCAGCCGTTCAGGTCAGTGAGGAGGACATCGACATACTGGGTATCAGGGTAGGTTTCGAGGTAGCGCTTCACTTCTTTCGCGAACGCGCTAACCCGTCTCTCTTCCGTTTGCTGAACAAAATTCTCAACTTCTACGATATTGGTTTCCATGATTCACCGCCGTTGGTTGGGTTTCGGTCCTGCACTCAGACCGTTAAATATAATGTCCACCCCATCGACTGTGTATGCAAATAAATTGTTTGTCAAATGTTAAATTAAGTTTGCAAAGGGCTATTTCCACTGCTAGATTGAGAAAATATTGAACGATATGGCCGTTAAACCCGCTATAGCGGTCATAATTTAGTCCACTTTGTGAGGGCGATCATGGAAAATATAATGTACAAGCCAGTTGTTGGCGTCGTGATGTGTAGAAACAGGCTTAAGGGTCACCAGACCCAGACCTTGCAAGAAAAGTACCTGAATGCAATTGTGAACGCCGGCGGACTGCCGATTGCCCTGCCGCATGCGCTGGCGGAGCCGGAGCTACTGAACGCGGTCGTTGATAAACTGGACGGGATCTACCTGCCAGGCAGCCCCAGCAATGTGCAGCCGCACCTTTATGGTGAAAACGGCGATGAGCCTGACGCCGACCCCGGGCGTGATCTTCTGAGCATGGCGCTGATTAACGCCGCGCTCGAAAGGCGCATCCCCATTTTCGCCATCTGTCGTGGACTGCAGGAACTGGTTGTCGCCACCGGCGGGACTCTGTATCGTCGTCTGTTCGAGCAGCCTGAGCTCCTTGAACATCGCGAAGATCCTGAACTGCCCGTCGAGCAGCAGTATGCGACGTCCCATCAGGTTGAGGTTCAGGAAGGAGGATTGCTGTCGCAATTGATACCGGGCTGCAACACGTTTTGGGTAAACTCGCTACATGGGCAAGGGGCAAAAACCCTCAGTCCACAGCTGCGCGTGGAGGCGCGAGCGCCGGATGGACTGGTGGAAGCGGTCAGCGTGAACGATCATCCTTTCGCGCTGGGCGTACAGTGGCATCCAGAATGGAACAGTAGCGAATACGCCCTGTCGCGTATGTTGTTTGATGGTTTTATCACCGCCTGTCAGGGCCATCATGCTGAAAAGCGGCGGCGCTGACCACTACCGTTAAGGAAATGCAAATATGAGCGATGACGGACTGGCGCCAGGGAAACGTCTGTCAGAGATCCGCCAACAGCTGGGTCTCTCACAGCGTCGTGCCGCCGAACTGTCTGGGTTAACACATAGTGCCATCAGCACCATAGAGCAGGATAAAGTCAGTCCTGCCATCAGTACGCTGCAAAAGCTGCTGAAAGTCTATGGGCTGTCGCTCTCGGAATTCTTTTCTGAACCCGAAAAGCCGGACGAACCCCAGGTGGTCATTAATCAGGATGACCTGATTGAGATGGGAAGTCAGGGCGTTTCCATGAAGCTGGTTCATAACGGAAATCCGAACCGTACGCTGGCGATGATTTTTGAAACTTACCAGCCTGGAACCACGACCGGGGAGAGGATTAAGCATCAGGGTGAGGAGATAGGCACCATATTGGAAGGTGAGATCGTGCTGACCATTAACGGTCAGTCGTACCACGTGGTGGCTGGACAGAGCTATGCCATTAATACCGGCATTCCGCACAGCTTCAGCAACACCTCGGCAGGCATCTGCCGCATCATCAGTGCCCACACCCCCACCACATTCTGATTATTTCGCCTGAACGAGGTTCAGGCTTACTTCAGGCCTGTCGCGACGGAAAATCTATTTTCGTCGCGGCGAAGAACTCGTAGTAATAACGTCTGCGCCGTACGGAATATTATTTCCTGTTGGCCCTGAAATAATTAACGCCAGTGAATGGCGTCTCGCTCCTGAATAATTCGGGTTGCAAACAACCCGTCAAAAATCAGGAGAATAAAACGGTATTCAACTCCGGGGATACGCTATGCCCTGCGCTCGGCGCAGTGCCCCCGTGCAGCCTGAAAACGCCGCACTGATTAATTTGCCGATAATGTTTTTAAGGAGTCATGATGAATTTTCAGCACCTGGCTTACTGGCAGGATAAAGCGAAAAACCTGGCCATTGAAACGCGCTTATTTATTAACGGCGAATATTGCGCCGCGGCCGATAATACCACCTTTGAGACTATCGACCCTGCCGCGCAGCAGACATTAGCCCAGGTCGCCCGAGGTAAAAAAGCCGACGTCGAACGGGCGGTGAAAGCCGCGCGCCAGGCTTTTGATAACGGCGACTGGTCGCAGGCCTCCCCCGCACAGCGTAAAGCGATCCTCACTCGCTTTGCTGATCTGATGGAGGCCCATCGTGAAGAGCTGGCGCTGCTGGAAACGCTGGATACCGGCAAACCGATTCGCCACAGCCTGCGCGACGATATTCCCGGCGCCGCCCGCGCCATTCGCTGGTATGCCGAAGCGCTGGATAAAGTCTATGGCGAAGTGGCCCCCACCGGCAGCAACGAGCTGGCGATGATCGTTCGCGAACCAATTGGCGTGATCGCCGCGGTGGTGCCGTGGAACTTCCCGCTGCTGCTGGCCTGCTGGAAACTCGGCCCGGCGCTGGCGGCGGGCAATAGCGTAATCCTCAAACCCTCGGAAAAATCGCCGCTTACCGCCCTGCGTCTGGCCGGGCTGGCGAAAGAGGCCGGCCTGCCGGACGGCGTGTTGAACGTGGTCAGCGGCTTTGGCCACGAGGCCGGGCAGGCGCTGGCCCTGCATCCTGATGTTGAAGTCATCACCTTCACCGGCTCCACCCGCACCGGCAAGCAGCTGCTGAAAGACGCCGGCGACAGTAATATGAAGCGCGTGTGGCTGGAAGCGGGCGGCAAGAGCGCCAACATTGTCTTCGCCGACTGCCCGGATCTGCAACAAGCGGTTCGCGCCACCGCCGGCGGCATCTTCTACAACCAGGGACAGGTGTGCATCGCCGGGACCCGTCTGCTGCTCGAGGAGAGCATCGCTGACGAGTTCCTGGCGCGGCTGAAAGCTGAGGCGCAACACTGGCAGCCGGGCAACCCGCTCGATCCGGACACCACCATGGGCATGCTGATTGACAATACCCATGCCGACAACGTGCATAGTTTTATTCGCGGCGGCGAAAGCCAAAGCACCCTGTTCCTCGACGGACGGAAAAACCCGTGGCCTGCCGCCGTTGGCCCGACCATTTTCGTTGACGTCGACCCGGCATCAACCCTCAGCCGGGAAGAGATCTTCGGCCCGGTGCTGGTGGTGACCCGCTTCAAAAGCGAAGAAGAGGCGCTAAAGCTCGCCAATGACAGCGACTACGGCTTGGGCGCCGCGGTGTGGACCCGCGATCTCTCCCGCGCCCACCGCATGAGCCGCCGCCTGAAGGCCGGCTCGGTCTTCGTCAACAACTATAACGATGGTGATATGACCGTTCCGTTCGGCGGCTACAAGCAGAGCGGCAACGGGCGCGATAAATCGCTGCACGCACTGGAAAAATTCACCGAACTGAAAACCATCTGGATTGCCCTGGAGTCTTGATCATGACTGAACATACCACTAGCTACTATGCCGCCAGCGCCAACAAGTATGAACCGTTCCCGACGCTGGAGGGATCCATCAACTGTGACGTCTGCGTCGTCGGCGGCGGCTACACCGGCCTCTCGTCTGCCCTGCATCTGGCCGAAATGGGCTACGACGTGGTGGTGCTGGAAGGGGCGCGCATCGGCTTCGGCGCCAGCGGCCGCAACGGCGGTCAGCTGGTCAACTCCTATAGCCGCGATATCGACGTCATTGAAAAGAACTACGGCCCGGATGCGGCAAAAATGCTCGGCAGCATGATGTTCGAAGGCGGCGATATCATCCGCGAACGCATCCAACGGTATCAGATCCAGTGCGATTACCGCCCGGGCGGCCTGTTCGTGGCGATGAACCATAAACAGCTGGAAACCCTGGAAGAGCAGAAAGCCAACTGGGAGCGCTACGGCAACACCCAGCTGGAGCTGCTGGACAGAGAGGCCATTCGTCGCGAAGTGGACAGCGACCGCTACGTCGGCGCCCTGCTCGACCACAGCGGCGGCCATATTCACCCGCTGAACCTTGCCATCGGCGAAGCGGATGCCATTCGCCTGAACGGCGGCCGGGTGTATGAGCAGTCGCCGGTCACCCGCATCCAGCACACCAGCCCGGCGGTGGTCAGCACCGCGCGCGGCCAGGTCACCGCGCGCTACGTGATCGTCGCCGGCAACGCCTATCTCGGCGATAAACTGGAGCCGGAGCTGGCGAAACGCAGCATGCCGTGCGGCACCCAGGTGGTCACTACCGCTCCGCTGTCGGAAGAGGTCGCCCGCTCGCTGATCCCGAAAAACTACTGTGTGGAAGACTGTAACTACCTGCTGGACTACTACCGTCTGACCGGCGACAACCGTCTGCTGTACGGCGGCGGCGTGGTCTACGGCGCGCGCGATCCGGACGACGTGGAGCGGCTGATTATGCCGAAACTGCTGAAAACCTTCCCGCAGCTGCAGGGGGTGAAGATTGACTACCGCTGGACGGGCAACTTCCTGCTAACCCTGTCGCGGATGCCGCAGTTCGGGCGTCTCGATAACAATATTTACTACATGCAGGGCTACAGCGGCCACGGCGTGACCTGTACCCACCTTGCCGGACGCTTGATTTCAGAGCTGCTGCGCGGCGACGCCGAGCGTTTCGACGCCTTCGCCAAACTGCCGCACTACCCGTTCCCGGGCGGCCGCAGCCTGCGCATTCCTTTTACCGCCATGGGCGCCGCCTACTACAGCCTGCGCGACCGCCTTGGGGTTTAATCGCCTCTGCCGACGGCGCTGGCCGTCGGCTCATGCTGCGGATAGTGCAGCTGAAAGTAGTGGCGCAGAAACTCCACAGTGGTGCGGATTTTGGCCGACGTCGCCAGCCGGGAGACGTAAACCGCCCAGACGTTGGCCGGCTGCCAGTAGTCCGGCAGCACCTGCACCAGATGTCCGCTGGCGATATTCTCCCGGACGTCCCACCACGAACGGAGCGCAATCCCCTGCCCGTCCAGACACCACTGATGCACAATTTCACCATGGTTGGAGGAGAGCGGCCCGGTTACCTTGATGGCGTGCTGGCCCTCTTTGCTATGCAATTGCCAGACGCCGAACGGATGATCGCGCTCTTTAATCACCAGGCAGGGTAACGCGGCCAGATCGCTCAGCTGTTTCGGCGGCGCATGGCGGGCAAGGAACTGCGGCGAGGCGCAGAGTACGCGGTGATTGGCCGCCAGCTGGCGGGCAATCAGATTCGGTGCGATATCGTCGCCGACGCGAATATCGAGATCCACCCCTTCATTGACTAAATCCACCAGCCGGTCCTAGACATCGAAACGCAGCTCCAGCTGCGGGTACTGGAGAGCCAGCGCCGACAGCGCCGGGGCGACAACCCGACGGCCAAAGCCGAAGCTACTGATAATACGCAGCGTTCCCTGCGGCACCTGGCGCACGTCGGAAAGCTCATCCATCATCTCATCGACATCCTGCAAAATGCGCTGCGCCCATTCATAGATCCGCTCCCCCTCTTCGGTAATGGTGACCCGACGGGTGGTCCGGTGCAGCAACATCACATTCAGGGTTTGCTCCAGCAGCGAAACCCGCTTGCTGACGAACGCCGGCGATACGCCAAGCTCCTCGGCGGCGGCGGCGAACCCGGCCCGGCGAGCGACCAGCATAAAGACGCGTAAATCATTTAGCAGCGGCAGATTATTCATGATCTGTGTTTTATGTTTCACCAGTTAGCGTGATTAATTATGAACCAGTCAATTATAGGATAGGCAGGTGGTCAAACATCATCGTTAAAAAGTGAGAACCGGAATGAAAAAAACCTGTCGTATTGCCGCCATCCCGGGTGACGGAATTGGCAAAGAAGTTCTGCCTGAAGGGATTCGCGTGCTGCAAGCCGCCGCACAGCGTTGGGATCTGTCGCTGAGCTTCGAGCAGATGGAGTGGGCAAGCTGCGAATATTACGCCCATCATGGCAAGATGATGCCGGACGACTGGCGCGAGCAGCTGCAGGGCTTCGATGCTATCTACTTCGGCGCCGTCGGCTGGCCGGATACCGTTCCCGACCACATTTCGCTGTGGGGGTCGCTGCTGAAGTTCCGCCGCGAGTTCGATCAATACGTCAACCTGCGCCCGGTGCGCCTGTTCCCCGGCGTCCCCTGCCCGCTGGCGGGTAAAAAGGCCGGCGATATCGATTTTTACGTGGTGCGCGAAAATACCGAAGGCGAATATTCCGCCCTCGGCGGCCGCGCCAATGAAGGCACCGAGCATGAAGTGGTGATTCAGGAGTCGATCTTTACCCGCCGCGGCGTTGACCGGATCCTGCGCTACGCCTTCGAACTGGCGCAAAGCCGCCCACGCAAAACGCTGACCTCCGCAACCAAATCCAACGGTCTGGCGATCAGCATGCCCTACTGGGATGAGCGGGTGGAAGAGATGGCCAAAAACTATCCCGAAATTCACTGGGACAAGCAGCATATCGATATCCTGTGTGCCCGCTTCGTGCTGCAGCCGGAGCGTTTTGACGTGGTGGTCGGCTCCAACCTGTTCGGCGATATTCTCTCCGATCTCGGCCCGGCCTGTACCGGCACTATCGGCATTGCGCCGTCGGCCAATCTCAATCCGGAGCGCAATTTCCCGTCGCTGTTCGAACCGGTTCACGGGTCGGCGCCGGATATTTACGGTAAAAATATCGCCAACCCGATCGCCACCGTTTGGGCCGGGGCGATGATGCTCGATTTCCTCGGCAACGGCGATGAGCGCTACCACGCCGCTCACGATGGCATTCTGGCGGCGATTGAGCAGACGATCGCCTGCGGACCGAAAACTCCGGACATGAAAGGCAGTGCCTCAACGCAGCAGGTTAGCGAGGCTATCTGCAAGGCCATTTTGGCGTAATTACTCCGCCACTCCCCGGTGGCGCTGCGCTTACCGGGGCTACAATCGCACGATAATGTAGTGAGTAGGCCGGGTAAGGCACAGCCGCCACCCGGCAAAAAAACGGCACAGCAAGTAGCCCGGGTAAGGCGCAGCCGCTACCCGGGAAAACCCGCGCGCCTGGTCCGCCAACTCCCCTCTCTTTTCGCTATGCAGAATCCCCCACGATTGACAAGTGAACCGCATCACAGCGGTGAACTTTATTAATTCCTGAAAGGACAGAACCTGCGCCAATTCACCTTTTATTATTTCCGTTTCGTGTTTTATTGCTTCACGAAACGGCCAATTGTTTAATTCATGTAACGAAGAAATAATCCAATTGTTAATAGCATCTTGCTACGAACCCTGACCCTACAGCGTGATAACAACGACAGGCTAAAGCCACCGACGGGCAATCATGCCCAGGAGATCACTCATGTTGAGCAACGTAAAGAAAAAAGATGTGCCGCTGATTGCCATCAGCCTGGCGGCCATTGTTTTCATCGCCGCTACATTAAGTCTCTTCCCCCAGCAAACCGCGCAGGCGGCTGATTCGATTTTTAACGGCGTGACCCGCCTGCTGGGTTCCACGGTACAGGTACTGGTGCTGCTGGCGCTGGGACTGGTGTTGTATCTGGCCACCAGCAAATACGGCAATATCCGGCTCGGCGAAGGTAAAGTCGAATACAGTACCCTCTCATGGCTGTTTATGTTTATCTGCGCCGGTCTCGGCTCCTCCACGCTGTACTGGGGCGTTGCCGAATGGGCTTATTACTACCAGACCCCGGGCCTTAACATTGCCCCGCAATCGCCGAAAGCGCTGGAATACAGCATCCCTTACTCTTTCTTCCACTGGGGCGTAAGCGCCTGGGCAACCTATACCCTCGCCTCGCTGATCATGGCCTATCACTTCCACGTGCGGAAAAATAAAGGCCTCAGCCTCTCCGGGATCGTTTCAGCGATCACCGGCGTTAATCCGCAAGGTTTCTGGGGCCGTCTGGTCGATCTGATGTTCCTGATCGCTACCGTCGGCGCGTTAACCATTTCGCTGGTAGTCACCGCCGCCACCTTCACCCGCGGCCTGTCAGCGCTGACCGGACTGCCGGATAACTTCACCGTGCAGGCATTTGTGATCCTGCTCTCCGGCGGTATTTTCTGCATGAGTTCGTGGATTGGCATCAACAACGGCCTGCAGCGCCTGAGCAAAATGGTCGGCTGGGGGGCGTTTCTGCTGCCGTTGGTGGTATTACTGGTTGGCCCGACCGAATTCATCACCAATAACGTCATTAACGCCGTCGGCCTGACGACCCAAAACTTCCTGCAGATGAGCCTGTTTACCGACCCGCTCGGCGACGGCGCCTTTACCCGCAACTGGACCGTCTTCTACTGGCTGTGGTGGATCTCCTATACCCCAGGCGTGGCGATGTTCGTCACCCGCGTCTCCCGCGGGCGCAAAATCAAAGAGGTGATCTGGGGACTGCTCCTCGGTAGCACCGCCGGCTGCTGGTTTTTCTTCGGGGTGATGGAAAGCTATGCCATGCATCAGTTCGTCAACGGCGTGATTAACGTACCACAGGTGATGCAGACTCTCGGCGGCGAAACCGCCGTCCAGCAGGTCCTGATGTCGCTGCCGGCAGGTAAGCTGTTCCTCGCCGCCTATCTGTTCGTGATGATTGTTTTCCTCGCCTCGCACATGGATGCGGTGGCCTACACCATGGCGGCGACCAGTACCCGCAACCTGCGCGAAGGCGAGGATCCGGATCGCGGCATGCGCCTGTTCTGGTGCGTGGTGATCACCCTCATCCCGCTGTCGATTCTGTTTACCGGCGCTTCGCTTGAGACCATGAAAACCACCGTGGTGCTGACCGCCCTACCGTTCCTGGCCATTTTACTGATTAAAACCGGCGGCTTCGTGCGCTGGTTAAAACAGGACTACGCCCACGTTCCGGTCCATCAGATAGAAACCCATACCCCCGAGCCCATTATTAAAGCCGAGACGCTGCCGGTTGGCGCGGTACTCAAAGGCGACGGCCAGTCGCTGTAAAACCTCTTACTGACAATAATCACAAGGAGACCCTACATGAGCAATTTGAGCCCTGACTTCACCCTGCCGATTAACTTTTGCGCTAATCCGCAGGATGCCTGGACCATTCCGGCCCGTTTTTATACCGACAGCCAGGCGTTTGAGCACGAGAAAGAGCGCATCTTCGCCAATAGCTGGATTTGCGTCGCCCACGGCAGCGAGGTCGCCCGGCCGAACGATTACATTACCCGGGAGATCATCGGCGAAAATATCGTTATCGTCCGCGGCCGCGACAACATTCTGCGCGCCTTCTATAACGTCTGCCCACACCGCGGCCACCAGCTACTGAGCGGCGAGGGCAAAGCCAAAAACGTGATTACCTGCCCCTATCACGCCTGGGCCTTCAAGCTGGACGGCAATCTCGCCCACGCCCGCAACTGCGAAAACGTGGCGAATTTCGATAGCGAAAAGGCAACGCTGGTGCCGGTTCGCCTGGAAGAGTATGCCGGCTTTGTGTTTATCAATATGAATCCGGAAGCGGAGAGTGTGGAAACGCAGCTACCGGGGCTGCAGGACAAAGTGCTGGAAGCCTGTCCGGACGTGCATGATCTGAAACTGGCGGCGCGCTTTACCACCCTCACCCCGGCGAACTGGAAAAATATCGTCGATAACTATCTGGAATGTTACCACTGCGGTCCGGCGCACCCGGGCTTCTCGGATTCCGTCCAGGTTGACCGCTACTGGCACACCATGCACGGCAAATGGACGCTGCAGTATGGCTTCGCCAAACCGTCCGAGCAGTCGTTTAAATTCGAAGAGGGTACCGACGCCGCGTTTCACGGTTTCTGGCTGTGGCCGTGCACCATGTTCAACGTCACGCCGATCAAGGGCATGATGACCGTTATCTATGAGTTCCCGGTGGATGAAGAGACCACTCTGCAGAATTACGACATCTATTTCACCAACGAAGAGCTGACTGACGATCAGAAAGCGCTGATTGAGTGGTATCGCGACGTGTTCCGCCCGGAAGATTTACGCCTGGTGGAAAGCGTGCAGAAGGGGCTGAAGTCCCGCGGCTATCGCGGCCAGGGGCGCATTATGGCGGATAACAGCGGCAGCGGTATCTCCGAGCACGGGATCGCGCATTTCCACAATCTGGTCGCCCAGGTGTTCCAGCCGTAATCGTTGAAGGAGCTTGCTATGTCTGTGTTTCACTCAGATCTGTTTCGCCAGCAGGCGCTGATTGCCGGAAGCTGGCGCGACGCCGCCGACGGTACGACGCTTGCCGTCAGCAATCCTTCCACCGGCGCGACGCTCGGCCAGATCCCCAATATGGGGCGTGCGGAAGCGCAACAGGCAGTGGATGCCGCCGCGGCCGCGCTGCCGAACTGGCGCGCATTAACCGCCGCTCAGCGCGCCGCGCTATTGAAAAACTGGCACCGCCTGATCCTCGAAAACAAAACCGCGCTGGCGCAGATAATGACCGCCGAGCAGGGCAAGCCGCTGGCGGAAGCGGAAGGCGAAATCGCCTATGCCGCCTCGTTTATCGAGTGGTTTGCCGAACAAGGGAAACGCGCCAACGGCGAGATAATCCCCTCCCCCGGCGCCGATAAACGCCTGATGGTGATCCGCCAGGGGGTAGGCGTCTGCGCGGCGATCACCCCGTGGAACTTCCCGGCGGCGATGATCACCCGGAAGGCCGGCCCGGCGCTGGCCGCGGGTTGTACGATGGTGATTAAGCCGGCTAACGAAACGCCGTTTACCGCGCTGGCGATGGCGGAGCTGGCGAATCAGGCCGGGATCCCGCAGGGCGTCATTAACGTCGTTACCGGCCAGTCGCGAGAGATTGGCGCGGTGTTCACCGGCGATGAGCGGGTGCGTAAGCTCTCCTTTACCGGTTCGACCGAAGTTGGCCGCGTGCTGATGCGCCAGTGCGCGGAATCCATCAAAAAGCTCTCTTTAGAGCTCGGCGGTAACGCGCCGTTTATCGTCTTTGACGACGCCGATATCGATAAAGCGGTCGAGGGCGCGCTGATCGCCAAGTTCCGCAACGCCGGGCAAACCTGCGTCTGCGTCAACCGCTTCTATATTCATCGCGCCGTCTACGACCAATTCTGCGATAAGTTCGTCGCCCGTGTCGCCGCCCTGAAAGTGGGCGATGGCAGCGAGTCCGATGTACAGATTGGCCCGCTGATCAACGCCGACGCCGGGCGCAAAGTGCAGTCCCTGCTCGACGACGCCATGAGCCGCGGCGCCACGCTGTTAACTGGCGGTAAAGCACATCCGCTGGGCGGTAATTTCTTCACCCCTACGGTGATCGGCGACGTACAGCCGGGGTCACTGCTGCTGCAGGAAGAGATTTTCGGCCCGGTGGCCGCTTTGGTGAAATTTGACGATGAGCAGCAGGTCATCGAGCAGGCGAATAACACCATCTACGGCCTCGCCTCCTATTTTTACAGCAACGATGCCGCCCGTATCTGGCGCGTCTCCGAGCAGCTGGAATACGGCATGGTCGGTATCAATACCGGGCTAATTTCCAACGAAGTCGCACCGTTTGGCGGGGTAAAGCAGTCCGGTCTTGGCCGCGAAGGGTCGGAACACGGAATCGAAGATTACCTGGAGATGAAGTATCTCTGCCAGGGGTTGTAAATGTGCTCTCCCGGCGATGGCGCTAGCCACGCCGGGATTTTTTGATGGAGTTCAGCGATGTCTGATTATCAAATGTTTGAGGCGGTCGTTCGCGATGTTGAACAGATCACCCCTCTTGTGAAGCGTTTTACGCTGGTGTCGCCGACCGGCGCCCCGCTGCCGGCATTCAGCGGCGGCAGCCATATTATCGTCCAGATGCAGGATGGCGAGCAGCGCTACAGTAACGCCTATTCGCTGATGAGCTCGCCGCTGGATACCACCAGCTGGCAGATTGCGGTGCGTCTTGAGTCGCCTTCCAAAGGCGGCTCGCGTTTTATGCACCAGCGGGTGCGCCCGGGCGATACCCTGACGGTGTCCACGCCCAACAATCTGTTCGCCATCGAACCACAGGCGCGAAAACATCTGCTGATCGCCGGCGGCATCGGCATTACGCCATTCTTATCGCATATTCCGGAACTGGAACAGCGGCAGGCCGACTGGCAGCTGCATTACTGTTTTCACGACGCCGACAGTAATGCTTTCGTCGATACGCTTCGCGCTGCGCCATGGCGCGATCGGGTCAATGTTCATGTATCAGCGCTCGGCAGCCGTCTCGACCTACCGCGCCTGTTCGCCGACCTCGAGCCAGGAACCCACGTGTATACCTGCGGCCCAGCGGCGCTTAACGAGGCGGTGAAAGCCGCCGCCGAACGCCATCAGGTGCCCGCCAGCCAGCTGCACTTTGAGCAGTTTATCCTTGAGGATAAAAGCGGAGAGGCATTTACTCTGGTGCTGGCGCGTTCCGGACGCGAATTTACCGTGCCGCAGGATATGACCATTTTGCAGGTGATCGAGAATAACAAAGCGGCAAAGGTCGAATGCCTGTGCCGAGAAGGGGTGTGCGGCACCTGCGAAACGATGATTCTGGAGGGGGAAGCCGACCACCGCGATCAGTATTACAGCGAGGAAGAGAAAGCCAGCCAGCAGAGTATGCTGATCTGCTGCTCACGCGCTAAAGGCGGCCGGTTAGTGCTGGATTTGTAAAGCGCACACCGGCAAAACGGCGGTGAGATGGACTGACCCCGCGGAATTGTTCCAACGTACTACCACTCCATGGCGACGAGGTCAGTGGCGCGGATACTATCGGCTTCATCCTCCGCCTGATTAGCTTTCTGTGCGGCACCGGCGATAGCCGGCGCCGCCTGCTCAGGGATTAGCCGCTAAATACCCGCGCCTTGCCGCTGACCGTCAGTCGCACCATCGCGCCGGGCTGCCACGCCGGCTGGCTGACGGTGCGATCGCCAAGAAACAACGCCGTCTCTTCATCCACCGGCTGCGAGTGATTGCCTTTTCCCTGGCGCTGATGGTATTTCTTGCGGGCGTGTTCGTCATTAACTGGCAACCGGGTCCTGACACTTAGCCCTGAGTCTTTGCCTGATGACCCTCTGTTACTGCTCCCGGCCAGAATGATGGTCAATAAGCGGCCGGTGCTGATCTATCAGACGCGCTTAGCGCCGATCAGGGTGATTGTCACGATCAGCGACATCCATCTGCGCGATGCGCTATATAGCGATACCGATGACAACGGGCTGGCACTCTGGGTGCAGAACCAAATGATTGCCAGATATGGCGATGTTAAGCCGCTGGCTGCTGACCCACACCAGGGCGTCTTTACCTCACCTGCCTATCCATTTCGCATTACCTACCCTGATTCACTTTTCTTTAGCCCCGGCCGCTTAGTCCATAATGGCTCCGGTCTGTTGATCTTTATTTTCTCAGTTTCGCTGCTGTTTTATTTCCTGATGCGTAAATATCTCAATGTTTATACCTCTGAAGAGGAAAGACTGCGCTACGCCATCAATCAGGGCTATATCGTTCCCTACTATCAGCCGCTGGTGAATGGGAAAACCGGAGAGATATACGGCGTGGAAATTCTCGCCCGCTGGCAAAACAGCACGACGCCAGCGCGCTCGCCCGCGGAATTTATTCCGCTGGCCGAACGTACCGGCTTAATTATTCCCCTAACCCGCAGCCTGATGGCGCAGGTCAACGCGCAGATGAGACCACACTTTAGTAAACTACCGGATGGGTTTCATATTGGCCTGAATATCAGCGTGTCATATATTAACGCGCCGACGTTTATCGATGACTGCCTGCACTATCAGCGCGGCTTTGAGGGTAAAGCGGTGAAGCTGATGCTGGAGATCACGGAGCAGGAGCCGCTGTTGCTCAACGGGGCGGTTGTGGACAAGCTCAATACGTTACACTCCCGCGGGTTTTCCATCGCGCTGGACAACTTTGGCACCGGCTATTCCGGGCTTTCCTGTCTCCACGAGCTGGTTTTCGACTATATCAAAATCGATCAGAGTTTTGTCGGCCGGGTAACCGGGGAGGCGCCGACAAGCAAGCTGCTGGACTGCGTGATAGAGATGGCGCGGACGCTGTCACTGCGCATCATTGCCGAGGGCGTCGAAACCGAGGCCCAACGGGATTATCTTAATCGCCAGAATATTCATCTGCTGCAGGACTACTATTTCTGGAAGCCGATGCCCTACGTCGCGCTGGTCATGCTCCTGCTGAGCAAACCGAAGGCGCGGATTGTCGAAGAATAAGCGGGCGTTGTGAAAAGTCCTGCCATGCGACGGGCTATATATCCGTCAGCGCTGTGGGAATGAAAACGTCGTCGGTCGCTGTCCGGGTCATGCACGACCGACCGGACAAAGCAAGAAGGGGTTACCTTTCGGTAACCCCTTCTTTTATATGGCGGAAGCGCAGAGATTCGAACTCTGGAACCCTTTCGGGTCGCCGGTTTTCAAGACCGGTGCCTTCAACCGCTCGGCCACACTTCCGGTGTGAGGCGCACTATAAACACCTCGGCGGATGCTGTAAAGCATCATTTTGATCAACTGCCTTAAAAACAAACAATTTTGTGTTATTCGTCTGAATTTCAGGCAGTTTGCACAGAAAATCAACGCCCATCGCCGCTGGCGGATGGGTGTTTTTTAATGTACATGTCTTTGGTGTAGTAATACCCCAGCTTATCCGGCGTGAAGCCCCCTACCCAAGGTTTCACCAGATGGGTACGTACATAGTGATAGACCGGAATGGCGGGAACATCCTGCGCCAGCAGATCTTCCGCCTGCTGATAGTATTTGCCCCGGGTCGCCACGTCGGAGGCTTGCGCCGCGTTGCGCAGCGCCGCGTCGTAAGCCGGGTTGCTGTACTGACTGGTGTTCTCGCTATCCCCGGTACGGAAAGTATTGAGGAAGGTGGCGGCATCGTCGTAGTCGGCAATCCACGCGTAGCGGACGGCGTCGAAGTTATGCGTATGCATGGTATCCAGCATCGTCTTCCACTCCTGGTTCTGTAGCTTCGCCTCGACGCCGAGGTTTTTCTTCCACATAGAGCTGGCGGCAATGGCGATACGCTGGTGCGACTCAGAGGTGTTATAGAGCAGGGTAAAGACCAGCGGATGGCTTTCATCATACCCCGCCTGCGCCAGCAGTTTTTTCGCCTCGGCAATCCGTTTCTCACGCGGCCAGCTGGCGTAGTCCGGGTTATGCAGCGTCACGCCGCCGATATCCGGCTGACCGATCAGCCAGGCCGGGCGCTGGCCCTGGCCAAGCACTTTTCCGGCAATGATATCTTTATCAAGCGCCATATTCAGCGCGCGACGCACACGGGCGTCGTTAAACGGCGGCCGGGTAGTATTGAATTCGTAGTAATAGGTCGCCAGCTGCGGCGAAACGTCCAGCTGGTCGCCCATGGCTTTCTGCAACTGCGCAAACTGATTGATCGGCACCGTATAGACAATATCAATCTCCCCTGCTTTGTAGCGGTTGACATCGGCGGCCTCCGAAGAGATTGGCAGGTAAGTCACTTTATTAATAACGGTATGCGCATTATCCCAGTACTTTGCATTACGTTCAGCCACCAGCCGCTCATTCACCACCCATTGGGACAGCTTATACGGGCCGCTGGTGACGATATGCTCTGGTCGGGTCCATTTATCGGCATACCGCTCCACCAGCACTTTGTCGATCGGTACCAGCGAAGGGTGCGCCAGCATCGCCAGGAAGGCGGCATTCGGCTGGGTCAGAGTGACCTGCAGCGTGGTGTCGTTCAGCGCTTTCACCCCCAACGTCTCGGGTCCCTTTTGCCCGAGGGCAATCTCGCGGGCGTTGGCGATATGCATATTGCCAGGGTAGCTCGCGTAGGGGGAGGCTGTTGCCGGCGAGACCAGTCGTTGCCAGCTCCAGACGATATCCTGCGCTGTAATGGCCGTGCCGTCGGACCAGGTCAGACCGGGGCGTAAATGAAAGGTCCATAGCAGGTTGTCTTTGTTTTCCCAGCGTTCCGCCAGTCGCGGCTGGATCGCTCCCGCTGGCGACACGTTAACCAGCCCTTCAAAGAGATCGCTAATGATATTGAATTCAACATCGCTCTCGACTTTATGCGGATCGAGTGACGCCGGTTCACTGCCGTTATTTCTGACCAGCTCCTGCTTTTCCGCCAGCTGGGTGCCCGGCGGCACCTGCGCCGCCAGCGCCCCGCCGCTCATAGCCAGCATACTGACAGCCAGGAGTGTTCGGGTGATGTGATTTTTTTTGTGTAATGTCATTTCCCTTTGCCTTTGACGTACGGGGTAATCCCCCTCTTCCACACTTAGTCGCAGAACTGCAATAAGGCAATATTTTTCAGTGACCTATAAGATTTCGATCGGCTCAGCGACGCGAAAAGCGAAAATATATCGCTTTTCCCTATCTATATAGAATTTTATGCCACGCAAAAGCGGTAAAAACTAAGTAAAGATGGGTAAAAGCATTAGGGCTTCACGCTTGTTTTTCTTATTCTTTATCCCTAATTACATCTGTCATAAGAGAGTGACTCATGGATCGCATAATTACATCATCGCGTGACCGTTCCTCGCTGCTCAGCACGCACAAGGTTCTGCGTAACACCTACTTCCTGCTCAGCCTGACGCTGGCGTTTTCCGCTATCACCGCCACCGCCAGCACAGTGCTGATGCTCCCTTCGCCGGGTCTCATTTTGACCCTCGTGGGGATGTACGGTCTGATGTTCCTGACCTACAAAACGGCGAATAAACCCACCGGGATTATTTCCGCCTTCGCCTTCACCGGGTTCCTCGGCTATATCCTTGGGCCGATGCTGAACGCGTATCTTTCTGCCGGCATGGGCGATTTAATCGGCCTGGCGCTGGGCGGCACGGCGCTGGTCTTCTTCTGCTGCTCGGCCTATGTGCTGACGACGCGTAAAGACATGTCATTCCTTGGCGGGATGCTGATGGCCGGCGTGGTGGTCGTCCTGATTGGTATGGTCGCTAACCTGTTCCTGCAGCTGCCGGCGCTGCACCTGGCGATTAGCGCGGTGTTCATCCTGATCTCTTCGGGCGCCATCCTGTTCGAGACCAGCAACATTATCCGCGGCGGTGAAACCAACTATATCCGCGCGACGGTCAGTCTGTATGTCTCGCTGTACAACATCTTTGTCAGCCTGCTGAGCATCCTGGGCTTCGCCAGCCGGGACTAACCGCTCCCCTGCTTAACAGAGGCCTCGCTTATGCGGGGCCTTTTTTTTTGCTACACTGCGGCCAGTTTCAGGCGGTATGTGAAAAATCATGTTTATTTTTGAAGGCAACGAAATTGAAACGGATAGCGAAGGCTATCTGAAAGATACCACCCAGTGGAGCGAGGCGATGGCGGAAGTCATTGCCGCGCAGGAAGGGATAACGCTCGCCGTTGAACACTGGGAAGTAGTGCGCTTTGTGCGCGAGTTTTACCTTGAATTTAACACCTCTCCGGCGATCCGTATGCTGGTCAAGGCGATGGCCAACAAGTTTGGCGAAGAGAAAGGCAACAGCCGCTATCTCTATCGCCTGTTCCCGAAAGGACCCGCCAAACAGGCGACTAAAATCGCCGGCTTGCCGAAGCCGGTGAAGTGCATCTAATAGAGGATCGCGAATTTGTCCCAGCTGCGGGTGGGTTGATGGGGCTCGGTTAACACTCGGTCAACCCGCGCGCTGCGCGGCCCCCCGGCTTTCAGCCAGGCGATGAGTTTTTCCACCTGCTCCGCCTCGCCGCAGGCAAGCACTTCCACCCCGCCGTCATCCAGATTACGGGCATAACCGGTCACCCCCAGCTGCATCGCTTCCCGCTGCGTGGAATAGCGAAATCCCACGCCCTGAACCGAACCGTAAACCCATGCCATTGTGCAGATACTGGCCATAATCATCTCCTTTTCGCTCACGCTATACGCTGAGGATAGCAAATTCGCTCAGCGTACATGCTTCGGCAGTAAACCATAATGCTGACGGAAGCGCGCGGTAAAGCGCGATCCCGACTGATATCCGCTGTTCTGCGCAATTTCGCCTATTGGCCGCGAGGTGGTCTGCAGCTGCCCCAGGGCGTGGGCCATCCGCACCTCCTCGACGATCTGGCGAAAACTCTGCGATTCCTGCTGCAGCCGACGGCGCAGCGTGGACTCGCCGAGAAAGAGCATTTTCGCCACCCGCGACACGCTCCATGCCTGCGCCGGCGACAGCATAATCAGCTGCCGCACCTGCGCCGACAGATCCTGCTGCCGCTCGACGAGCAGCGGGCCCGCATAGCCAGCCTCATGCAGGGCCAGCAGCAGCCCCATGGTCTGGTGCTGCTGCAGCGCGACGGACAATCCCTCCCGCACCGCCTGTAGAACGCTTTGCCACATAAACGCCAGCTCTGTCGTCACCGGTGCGCAGAGCGAGGTCAGGCGCCCTGGCGGTGGTTCGCTGAGATAACGAGTCTTAAACCTCGTCAGCAGCTCGGGCGTCAGCGATAGCAGATCGGAGCAAAAGAGGCCATTCTCCGGCTGGTTAATCACCTCCAGTTCCACGTCAGCTGGCAAAACAATCAGCTGTTGCGGAGTCGCCAGCACCCGGCTCTCCCCTTGCACAATCACTTTGCTGCCGCGTTTCACCCGACAGAGCGCCGGGGAGAACAGCCGCACGCGATGCAGTCTGCATAGCCGTCGGGTGGTGATCTCCGCCGCGGTTAAGGCGCTATGCTGAAAGTGGATACTCTCCATCAGACCGACCTTTTATTTTAACGCCCGGCCATCGCCGTCAACTGTGCGCTGGCGAGAGCATGGCTATGTAACAGATAGCCGACCAGCGCCCCGCTGGCCCCGGCATCCACCGGCAGCGTGGGGACATCCAGCGCCCATACCGTAAAGCGATAGCGGTGCGGTTTATCTCCCGCCGGCGGACAGGCGCCGCCGAAGCCGGCATAGCCAAAATCGTTGCGGCCCTGGATCGCTCCGCCCGGCAGTGTAGCGCTGTTTTTATCTCCCGCGCCAGCGGGCAGCGAAAAGACGCTGCTGGCGATATTGACCACCGTCCAGTGCCACCAGCCGCTGCCGGTAGGCGCATCGGGATCCCGGACGGTGACCGCGAAGCTGCGCGTACCCGCCGGGGCGTTTTTCCATGCCAGCTGCGGAGAGACATTGCCTCCGGTACAGCCGAAACCGGCAAACCAGTGCTGCTGGGCCAGCGGCTGCCCGTCACGCATATCATTGCTGCTTACGCTAAACGGCGCGGCCATCGCGCCGCTGCTCACAGCCGCTACCATCGCCACAGCCATGCGGATACCTGTTTTCATCGTCTGCTCCTCGTTGGGGTGAGAAAACAGGGTATGAGAGTCCGCACCAGCTGAATGTGCCGAAGCGCCTGCATTTTGTGCCGAAACGCTCACCTGTGCCTGCCGGGCGAAAGATGCTTGCGTGCGCCAGGTGTGCTAATCTACGCGCCATTTTTCGGTGCCGACATTCCCGTTGCTTAAAGGTAGCCCCATGACAGATTCCCTATTCCCCCGCTTAGTGTTAGCCAAAGGACGCGAGAAATCCCTGCTGCGTCGCCATCCGTGGATATTCTCCGGCGGCGTCGCCCGCATGGAAGGTAAAGCCCGCAGCGGTGAAACCATCGATATCGTTGACCATCAGGGAAAATGGCTGGCCCGCGGCGCTTACTCGCCATCGTCGCAGATCCGCGCCCGCGTGTGGACCTTCGACCGCAATGAAGCCATCGATAGCGCCTTCTTTGAACGCCGTCTGCAGCAGGCGCAAACCTGGCGTGCCTGGCTGGCCGAGCGCGATGGCCTCGACAGCTACCGCCTGATCGCCGGCGAGTCCGATGGCCTGCCGGGCGTCACTATCGACCGCTTTGGCAACTTTTTCGTGCTGCAGCTGCTCAGCGTAGGCGCCGAATACCAGCGCGCCGCCATCATCAGCGCCCTGCAGAACCTGTTCCCGGACTGCGCCATTTACGATCGCAGCGATGTCGCCGTGCGTAAAAAAGAGGGACTGGAGCTGGCCCAGGGGCCGGTGGTGGGCGAACTGCCCCCGGCGCTGCTGCCGATCACCGAGCACGGCATGAAGCTGTTAGTCGATATCCAGGGCGGGCACAAGACCGGCTACTACCTCGACCAGCGCGACAGCCGCCTGGCCACCCGCCGCTATGTCGCGGATAAACGGGTGCTGAACTGCTTCTCCTACACCGGCGGCTTTGCGGTGTCGGCGCTGATGGGCGGCTGCCGCCAGGTCACCAGCGTGGATACCTCGCAGGAGGCGCTCGACGTTGCCCGCCAGAACGTGGAGATCAACGGACTGGATCTGTCCAAAGCGGAGTTTGTGCGCGACGACGTGTTCAAACTGCTGCGTAAATACCGCGATCAGGGAGAGAAATTCGACGTGATCGTGATGGATCCGCCGAAGTTCGTGGAAAATAAAAGCCAGCTGATGGGCGCCTGCCGCGGCTATAAAGATATCAATATGCTGGCGATCCAGCTGCTGAACCCCGGCGGCGTGCTGCTGACATTCTCCTGCTCCGGGCTGATGACCACCGATTTATTTCAGAAAATCATCGCCGATGCCGCAATTGATGCCGGGCGTGATGTACAATTTATAGAACAGTTCCGTCAGGCTGCCGACCACCCGGTGATCGCAACCTACCCGGAAGGGCTGTATCTGAAGGGGTTTGCCTGTCGCGTCATGTAACTTGAAAAACGAAACATGAGCCTCATATAGGGAGTATTCATGTTTCCCAGGAGGTGCCTATGATAGCCAGCAAATTCGGTATCGGCCAACAGGTCCGCCATACGCTCTTGGGCTACCTGGGCGTCATCGTCGATGTCGATCCCGAGTATTCGCTCGCGGAGCCGGAAGAGGATGAAATTGCCGCCAATGACGAACTGCGCGCGGCACCCTGGTACCATGTGGTGATGGAAGATGATGATGGCCAGCCGATTCACACCTATCTGGCAGAAGCGCAGCTGAGCAGCGAAACCCGCGACGAACACCCGGAACAGCCGTCCCTTGACGAACTGGCCAAAACGATTCGTCAGCAGCTGCAGGCTCCGCGCCTTCGCAACTAAAACAAAACCCCGCCAGGCGGGGTTTTTTGTTATTTTGCTAAACCCAGTCGCGGTAGCTCAATGGCCGGGCAACGATCCATCACCACGTTCAATCCGGCTTCCCTGGCCAGCACCGCAGCCTGCTCATTGATCACCCCCAGCTGCAGCCATAGCGTTTTCGCGCCGATGGCTATCGCCTCCTGCGCTACGCCCCACGCCGCTTCTGAATTACGGAAGACATCAACCATGTCGACCTTTTCCGGAACGTCGGCGAGCGTCGCATACCCCTGTTGTCCCAGCAGCGTCTTGCCCGCCACCTTCGGCGAAACCGGGATAACGTGATACCCCTGATCCAGCAGATACTTCATGACCCGGTAGCTCGGACGGTCAGGCTTGTCGCTGGCTCCGACCAGCGCAATCGTCCGTGTCGAGGTCAGGATGCCAGCAATATCATTCTCTTTCATGGTTTCCTCCTGCTATTTCACCTAAGTGTATGCTAATCCGCAGCAGGGGGCCATCCAGCCTAACCCACAGATTCAGCAAAATTTTCATCCCCGATGCTTGCAGCGACAGCCACATTCAGTAATCTGTTTGCAGGTCAAAATGTGGAATGAAAATATGGAACTGACAACACGTACCCTGCCTGCGCAAAAACATATCGCGCTGGTGGCTCACGATCACTGCAAAGATATGCTGATGAAATGGGTTGCTCGCCATCAGGCGCTGCTGGCGCAACATATTTTGTATGCTACCGGCACTACCGGTAATCTCGTCTCCCGGGCTACCGGCCTGGAGGTTAATGCCATGCTGAGCGGTCCGATGGGCGGCGACCAGCAGGTGGGTGCCCTCATTTCAGAAGGCAAAATCGACGTGCTGATCTTCTTCTGGGATCCGCTGAACGCCGTTCCCCACGACCCGGATGTCAAAGCGTTGCTGCGCCTTGCCACCGTCTGGAACATTCCGGTCGCCACTAACGTCTCCACCGCTGACTTTATTATCCAGTCGCCGCACTTCGGTCAACCGCTAGATATTCTGATCCCGGATTATCCACGCTATCTTGCCGAGCGCCTGAAATAATCGAGCCGCGATTACGGCTTCCTGGCCACGGGCACATCCAGCGCCTGCAGGATCTCGACAAACGGCGAAGGTTGCGCCTTGTTAAATAACAGCCATACCCGGTGACGAGCGCGGGTGAGCGCCACGTACAACAGTCTACGCTCCTCCGCATCCGGAAAATCTTCCGGCTGCGGCAGGAGCGCCTGCTCCATAATCGACTCGCGCGCCGGGGCCGGAAACGCATCCTCCCCATCCTGTAGTCCCAACACAATGACAAAGTCAGCCTGCTGACCTTTGCTGGCATGAATCGTCATAAAATCAAGCTGCAGGTGCGGCCAGCGCGTCGCCGCTTTGTTGAGCGCCTCAGGCTTCAGATGGTGATAACGGGCAAGCAGCAGGATGCGCTGCTCGGGCTTAACGTAACCGCTCAGCTTATCCAGAAGATCGTCCAGCTTGTCGTCGGCTAACAGCGTGACGGCCTTTTTATCACCTGCCATAAGGCTGTTCAGCGGTTTGCTTAACTGATGCGGATTTTGCTGGATAAAGCCATTGGCTATTTCGCCGATACGCCCGTTAAAGCGATAGGTGGTATCCAGCGCACAGCAATCCCCTTCGCCAAAGTAGTGGTTGAATGCGGTGGTCAGAGAAAGCTGCGCCCCGCTGAACCGGTAGATCGCCTGCCAGTCATCCCCGACGGCAAAGAGCGTGGTTTGGCTATTCTGCCGGCGTAACGCGGCCAACAGCGAGGCTCGCTGCGGCGAAATATCTTGAAATTCATCCACCAGAATGTGTTTCCATGGGCTGACGAAGCGGCCTTTATCGAGAATATTGACCGCCTGATGGATCAGGCCGGAAAAATCGACCGCATTCTCGGCCTTGAGCGCCGCCTTCCAGTCTTTCATCAGAGGCGACATCAGCTTCACCCGTTTACTGAACAGGTCGCGTACCGCTTCCGGCGCCCCGGCAATCATCTCCGCCTGGGAGCCGCCGTGCATGCGCATCAGGCTCACCCAGCGGTCAAGCCGGCTGGCCATCCGCCGCTGCACCTTTTTGTCCTGCCAGAAGTCCCCCTCCGGCAGTTGCCAGCCCATCTCTTCTTCCAGCCACAGGCGCCAACCTTTCGCCTGCGCTTTTTTCTCCTGGCACTGCTTTTGCCAGCTTTTCAGCAGCAATGCGTGGCGGGCCGCAGTATCGCTTTCCAGCTTACTGATAGTGGGCACTTTTTTGCTGCCCTGCTGAATAATATGCAACGCCAGCGAATGGAAAGTACGCGCGGTAATATCATCTGATGCCAGACGCTCGCGGATCCGCTCATCCATTTCCTGCGCCGCCTGGCGGCCGAATGCCAGCAGCAAAATTTGATCTGCCGCGGCTTCTCCCCGCGCCAGCAGCCAGCCCGCTCGCGCCACCAGTACCGAGGTTTTACCGCTGCCCGCTCCCGCCAGCACCAGCAGGGAGCGCTCGCCGTTCACTACCGCACGCGCTTGTGACGCATTGAGCGGGGACGACTCAACGCTATCAAAAAATTCGCGATATTGCTCCAGCATCGCCTCGGTAAAGGCCTGGTTATGGGCCAGACGCGTCGCTTCAATATCGCCTAACCAGCGCTGACACTCCCGCCACAGCTCCCGGCAGTTATCAAAGGCATCAAGCCGACTGGTGGGCATCGGCAAACCAGTCAACGCATGGCGTATATTATCCTGAACATCCGCCACCTGCTGACGGGTTAGCCACTTGCCTTCTGCGCGAGTGTGCTCGATCGTCGCCAGCTGCTGCTTCAGCACGCCGGCGGCGATATTGCTCATCTCCGTGCTCCACTGCTGCCAGAGTGTGTGTAAATGATGATAAAAGCGCTGCGTTTCACTCCACTCGGTACCGTGCAAACGCACGACTTTCCCGTCCGGTAGCACAAACTCCAGTTCGCCCCAGACCAGACCGCGCTTACAATGCACTGACAATAACTGATTGAAAGGGATAAGATACTCATGACGATCGCCGGAAACTTTTACCCCGGCGTTCAGTAGCTGCACCCGATCATAAGGGTGCTGAGCCATGCGTTTGCCCAATGTTGTCGCTTTAAGTTCCATATAATGTCGATTTTCAATCAGGGTGGATTGTTTTTCAGTTTAACCGCCCCGGACCAGGTGCTCCAGCGCAAAAAAACGTTACAATCATCAGGTCTTATTATCCACCGGGCAAAACCGAGGCTTTATGCGTACCATTCTGAATATTTTGAACTTTATCCTTGGCGGTTTCGCCACCACTCTAGGCTGGCTACTCGCCACCCTGGTCAGCATCATTCTGATTGTCACGCTGCCGCTGACTCGTTCCTGCTGGGAAATCACTCGCCTTTCGTTATTTCCCTACGGTAACGAGGCGATTCATGTTGACGAGCTCGAGCCGGGGCGCAAAAACGGTCTACTGTACGCCGGCGGTACCGTTCTGAACATTCTGTGGTTCATTTTTTTCGGCTGGTGGCTCTGCCTGATGCACATTTTCAGCGGTATAGCTCAGTGCCTGACTATCATAGGCATCCCGGTGGGGATCGCGAATTTCAAAATCGCCGCCATCGCCCTCTGGCCGGTGGGTCGCCGGGTCGTTTCTGTGGAAACCGCGCGTGCTGCGCGTGAAGCCAATGCGCGTCGTCGCTTTCAGTAACCGAACGGAACACGGACATGATTAGCCCCCTGCTACGCCGCTACACCTGGAACAGCGCCTGGCTTTATAACGTACGAATTTTTATCGCGCTCTGCGGCACAACGCTGTTTCCCTGGTGGATCGGCGAAGTCAAACTGACCATCCCCCTCACCCTCGGCGTCGTGGCTGCGGCTCTGACCGACCTTGACGACCGTCTGGCCGGCCGTCTGCGTAATCTTGCCATTACTCTGGTTTGCTTTTTTATCGCCTCCGCCTCCGTGGAGCTGCTGTTTCCGTGGCCGCCGCTGTTTGCCCTTGGTTTGACCGTGTCTACCATCGGCTTTATTTTGCTTGGCGGCCTCGGTCAGCGCTATGCGACCATTGCCTTCGGCGCCCTGCTTATCGCCATCTACACCATGCTCGGCGTCACGCTGTACGATCATTGGTATCTGCAGCCGTTGTTCCTGCTGGCGGGGGCAGTGTGGTACAACCTGCTGACGCTGTCCGGGCACCTGATCTTTCCGATTCGTCCATTGCAGGACAACCTGGCGCGTAGCTATGAGCAGCTGGCCCGCTATCTTGAGCTCAAATCCCGGCTGTTTGATCCTGACCTTGAGGATGAGAGCCAGGCGCCGCTGTACGATCTGGCGCTCGCTAATGGCCAGCTGGTAGCTACGCTTAACCAAACCAAGGTCTCGCTGCTAACCCGACTGCGAGGCGATCGGGGCCAGCGCGGCACCCGCCGCACCCTGCAGTACTACTTTGTGGCCCAGGATATTCATGAACGCGCCAGCTCATCGCATATTCAGTATCAAACCCTACGCGATCAATTTCGCTATAGCGATGTGATGTTCCGTTTCCAGCGAATGCTTTCGATGCAGGCGCAGGCCTGCCAGAAACTGTCGCGGGCGATTCTGTTACGCGAACCCTATCAGCATGATGCCCATTTTGAACGGGCGTTCATGCATCTCGATGCGGCACTTGAGCGCGTGCGCGCCGGCGGCGCATCCGACGAGCAGCTCAACGCCCTCGGGTATTTACTGAATAACCTGCGCGCTATCGATGCTCAGCTGGCCACCATTGAATCGGTGCAAACCACCGCGCCTGCCGGGAGTAATACCGAGACGCTGCTGGCCGACGACAGACTTGGCGGTCTGAGCGATATCTGGCTGCGCCTGCAGCGCAATATGTCGCCAGAGTCGGCCCTTTTCCGCCACGCAGTACGTATGTCGTTGGTGCTCTGCGCCGGCTATGCCTTTATCCAGTTTACCGGGCTCCAGCATGGCTACTGGATCCTGCTAACCAGCCTGTTCGTCTGTCAGCCGAACTATAACGCCACCCGCCATCGCCTGGCGCTAAGGATTATCGGCACGCTGGTTGGGGTGGCGATCGGCCTGCCGGTCCTGCTGCTGGTTCCCTCTGTTGAAGGGCAACTGCTGTTGATCGTCCTGACCGGCGTGCTGTTTTTTGCCTTCCGGAACGTGCAGTACGCCCATGCCACGATGTTTATTACGCTGCTGGTGCTGCTGTGCTTTAACCTGCTTGGCGAGGGCTTTGAAGTCGCGCTGCCGCGTATCATTGATACGCTGATCGGCTGCGCCATCGCCTGGGCAGCGGTCAGCTTCATCTGGCCGGACTGGAAATTCCGCAACCTGCCGCGGGTGCTGGACCGGGCAATGAACGCGAACTGCCGCTATCTGGACGCGATTCTGGAGCAGTATCATCAGGGCCGCGACAACCGGCTGGCCTACCGTGTCGCGCGTCGTGACGCCTACAACCGTGATGCTGAGCTGGCCTCCGTCGTCTCGAACTTATCGACTGAACCACGCGCGGATGCCACCCAGCGAGAAACCGCCTTTCGTCTGCTATGCCTCAACCACACGTTCACCAGCTACATCTCCGCTCTTGGCGCGCATCGGGAAAAACTGTCCACGCCGGAAATCCTCGCCCTGCTGGATGATGCAGTCTGTTATGTGGATGACGCCTTGCATCATACCCCCGCGGATGAACAGCGGGTGCAACAGGCTTTGAACAGCCTGCAAAGCCGGATCCATCATCTGGAACCGCGCGCGGACAGTAAGGAACCCTTGGTCTTACAGCAGATTGGCCTGCTGCTGGCGCTGCTGCCTGAAATCTGCCGCCTGCAGCAACGGGTCCACGCCCAAACCGAATAACAAGGCTTTTCCGCTACCGGGTAGCCGCCCATTCGAGAAGCTCCTGACGCCGTGGCGTCGGGAGCGCGGCGGCATGTACCCCGGCAATCGCCCCCTCCAGCGCCAGCAATACGCTCAGCGATAAAGAAGCATTATTTACGCGTAGCCTCAACCATGCCTCCTGCGCACCAACTTCCCGCAACGTCCTAACGTCCGGTATGCCCGCGTGAATCAGCTGCAATTCCATATGAAAGCTGATATTGGGTAAATCCTTCAGGCGGCCCGACGCCCGTCGGCAGTTCTTTTCGCGCTGCGCACTCTGCCACGACAGTAGCGATAGCCGAAAAAGCTGCTGCTCATCGCGCCATAAAGTGTCGTCAATTTGATAATACTTCAGCGGCACTATGCGGCCGTGTCGGCGCAGCGTTAACAGAGGATTACGATGTTCCACCCGATAAGCAGCGCTCTGCTCGCAGGCCTTCAGATAAATGTTTCCCTCGGCCACCATCGCAAACACCGTATCATCAATAGCCAGGCTGTAGCCGCCAAAGAGCGGACGAGTATGCAGTTGACCCAGCGGTGAGACGCAGGCCTGAAATTGCGGGAGCCGCGGACAAACTAGTTTTCTCATGATCATTCCTTTGTTAATCATGTAATTAAACTTAAGTTGTTAACGGATCCGCTAAGAGAAAACATAAGGGACTTCCCGGGCAGCAGCAAGATGATTTTCGCCGACTTTTTCACCAGAATGCGGTTTTGCGAGACGCTTTCAGAAAATCGCAAGCGTTGCAGCAATCGACAGGGAGAAATGAAACCATTAGCGCGCGTTAAGGATTGGATAATGCAGGGGCTTCTCTTGACAGATACGGAACCACGAGAAGCGATTAAATTCCCGGCAGCAAAATGGCAAATTGCGGTTGATCTTTTCCCCTGGCGAAGATACTGTATATGCATACAGTAACTAAAGGCGGGATAGACTATGTTTACTTCAGCTCACGCAAACCGTTCAGCACAGGCTTCTGCTCCGGCAGGCCACTACGCTCATCGTTCTGGCGAACAGAACACCAATGGGCTGATCAGTGAAATTGTCTATCGTGAAGATCAACCCATGATGACGCAGTTATTGCTGCTACCTTTATTACAGCAGCTGGGTCAACAGTCGCGCTGGCAGCTGTGGCTCACGCCGCAACAAAAGCTCAGCCGCGAATGGGTTCAGTCCGCCGGTCTGCCGCTGTCCAAGGTCATGCAAATTAGCCAGCTCTCTCCCAGCCATACCATAGACTCAATGATCCGTGCCCTGCGCACGGGTAATTATAGTGTGGTTATCTGCTGGCTGGCGGAGGAGTTAACCGCTGACGAACACGAACGTCTCGTTAACGCTGCCCAGGTAGGGTCCGCGATGGGATTCATCATGCGCCCGGTGCGAAATCAGGGCACGCTCGGCAGACAACTCAGCGGGCTAAAAATTCACTCAAATTTGTATCATTGAGTGAAATTAGGATTATTCCTGGAATTTTTTTTACCGCTGGGAAAGGTACAGCGTTTTTTATGGTCTTTTTCGCGGAATGCCTGCCACACGGGGATTTCTGTCTTTTTTTCGTGTACGAAAATCAACCATATTTGTTAAATATTGTGTACACAACCCTTTTTTTTCATATGCCTGACAGAGTTCACACTTGTAAGTTTCGAACTAAGTTGTAGACTTTACATCGCCAGGGGTGATCGGCTTACGCTGCATGTATCAGCATAGTTAACAACAAGTCACGCCCCCGGTGAAGGATTTAACCGTGAGGTCTTTTGTAACTTCATGGCGAATTTTGGATGATAATGAGGCGCAAAAAATGAAAAAGACAGCTATCGCGATTGCAGTGGCACTGGCTGGCTTCGCTACCGTAGCGCAGGCCGCTCCGAAAGATAACACCTGGTATGCAGGTGGTAAACTGGGTTGGTCCCAGTATCACGACACCGGTTTCTACGGTAACGGTTTCCAGAACAACAACGGTCCGACCCGTAACGATCAGCTTGGTGCTGGTGCGTTCGGTGGTTACCAGGTTAACCCGTACCTCGGTTTCGAAATGGGTTATGATTGGCTGGGCCGTATGGCATATAAAGGCAGCGTTGACAACGGTGCTTTCAAAGCTCAGGGCGTTCAGCTGACCGCTAAACTGGGTTACCCGATCACTGACGATCTGGACATCTACACCCGTCTGGGCGGCATGGTTTGGCGCGCTGACTCCAAAGGCAACTACGCTTCTACCGGCGTTTCCCGTAGCGAACACGACACTGGCGTTTCCCCAGTATTTGCTGGCGGCGTAGAGTGGGCTGTTACTCGTGACATCGCTACCCGTCTGGAATACCAGTGGGTTAACAACATCGGCGACGCGGGCACTGTGGGTACCCGTCCTGATAACGGCATGCTGAGCCTGGGCGTTTCCTACCGCTTCGGTCAGGAAGATGCTGCACCGGTTGTTGCTCCGGCTCCGGCTCCGGCTCCGGAAGTGGCTACCAAGCACTTCACCCTGAAGTCTGACGTTCTGTTCAACTTCAACAAAGCTACCCTGAAACCGGAAGGTCAGCAGGCTCTGGATCAGCTGTACACTCAGCTGAGCAACATGGATCCGAAAGACGGTTCCGCTGTTGTTCTGGGCTACACCGACCGCATCGGTTCCGAAGCTTACAACCAGCAGCTGTCTGAGAAACGTGCTCAGTCCGTTGTTGACTACCTGGTTGCTAAAGGCATCCCGGCTGGCAAAATCTCCGCTCGCGGCATGGGTGAATCCAACCCGGTTACTGGCAACACCTGTGACAACGTGAAAGCTCGCGCTGCCCTGATCGATTGCCTGGCTCCGGATCGTCGTGTAGAGATCGAAGTTAAAGGCTACAAAGAAGTTGTAACTCAGCCGGCGGCTTAAGTTATAACCGATAAAAAAACCCGCTTCGGCGGGTTTTTTTTATGCCCTCTCGCCCACTTCAGCGGCTGAGAGCTGTGAAGCAGCCCCCGGCCAGGGCAACCACCAGCAGGCGGGTCGACGATCCTACCTGGCTATTCTTTCCCTAACAGTACCTGCAGATCGTGCTTCAGGCTCGACATTTTGCTGGCATATTTCTCTTTGTGCTCGGCATCTTCAATCAGCTGGACGATGGTTTCAGACAAGGTTTTGCCCCGCCGCTGCGCCAGGCCAGCAAGACGCTGCCAAACGACAAACTCAAGGTCGATAGACTTCTTACGCGTATGCTGATGCTCAGCGTTAAAATGGCGTTTCCGTCGCGCGCGGATAGTCTGCTTCATGCGGTTCATCAGCGCCGGATTCATATGCTGCTCAATCCAGGCATGCACCAGCACAGGTTCATTCTCGAGCGTCAGCAAGTCATCTACCGCAGCTTGCGCAGCGCTGGCCTCAATGTAGCGGGTAATCAGCTCACCTTCCCGGTGCTTCTTTACCAGATATTTCCATTTCCAGCCGCTTTCAAGATTTTCCAGTTGTTGATATTTCATTGCGATCTCAATGTGACCGTGTAACTCATTTCAGGATATCAGTTTTTTTCTGATGTGCTGAATATAAATCATTATTCGTGAAGTCTGCGACCGGGTAATCATCAGGGTAACCATAATCCTCCGTGTGCTCGGTCGCGGCATCAGGTATAATTGCGCGCTTTACATCTAACTAAAAAACAGCGACTTTGACCATTACGAAACTGACCCGAACCGACCTTGCGCCTGATCTGGAAGCTTACCAGGCGCTGTTTGCTCAAGCTGAACTTTCCCATCCGGCCCCCTCCCTCTCGGGCGATCTGCAGCCGCGTTTGTTCTATGGGCTTGAGCAGCTGCTGTACACGCCGGCAGTCTCCTCCTTCATGCTGGTGAAAGCCCCTGAAGAGCCGGAATATCTGCAATGGCTGGCGGCTGAAACCCGGACTCTGCACGAGCCTGCCGCACCGCTTTACGGCGTCCGCTATGAGGTAACCGACGCTCAGGTGACGCTCGCACCGGCGCAGGGCGCTGAGGATAATTTCGCCAGCACTGCCCCGGTCGTGATGGCCGATTGGGTAGAAGCGGAACAGCTGTTTGGCTGCGTACGCCAGTTTAACGGTGCAATCACCCTCCAGCCTGGGCTGGTCCATCAGGCCAACGGCGGCGTGCTTGTGCTTTCGCTACGTACACTGCTGGCGCAACCGCTGCTGTGGGTGCGTCTGAAAAATATGGTGACTCGTCAGCGCTTTGACTGGCTTTCTATGGATGAATCGCGTCCGCTGCCGGTCAGCATTCCCTCCATGCCGCTGAGTCTGAAAATCATCCTCGTGGGCGAACGCGAATCGCTGGCCGATTTCCAGGAAATGGAGCCGGAGCTGGCTGCGCAGGCGATCTATAGCGAGTATGAAGACACTCTGCAGTTTGCGGACGCCGACACGCTAAAGGCCTGGTGCCAGTGGGTATGGCAGAATGCGCAGCAGCTGGAGCTGCCGGGCCCGGCAGCCGATGCCTGGCCTCTGCTGATCGATGAGGGAACGCGCTATACCGGCGACCAGGAGACCCTGCCGCTCAGTCCGCTATGGATAACCCGCCAGCTGCGGGAGGCTGCCGCCTTCTGCGAAGGAGAGGAGATTACCGGCGAAGCGATGCAGACCATGCTGGCGCGCCGGGTATGGCGTGAAGGCTACCTGGCGGAGCGTATGCAGGATGAAATCCTGCAGGAACAGATCCTGATTGAAACCGAAGGCGAATGCGTCGGGCAGATCAACGCCCTCTCGGTGATCGAATTCCCCGGTCATCCACGCGCGTTCGGTGAACCTTCACGCATCAGCTGCGTCGTGCACATTGGCGATGGCGAATTTATCGACGTCGAACGTAAAGCTGAGCTGGGCGGTAACATTCATGCGAAAGGCATGTTGATCATGCAGGCTTTTCTGATGTCCGAGCTGGAGCTGGAGCAGCAGCTTCCCTTCACTGCTTCGCTGACCTTTGAGCAGTCCTACAGTGAAGTGGATGGCGACAGCGCCTCCATGGCGGAACTCTGCGCCTTAATCAGCGCCCTGGCCAACGTACCGATAAATCAGAGCATCGCGATCACCGGCTCCGTCGACCAGTTTGGTCGCGTGCAGCCGGTCGGCGGCCTGAACGAGAAAATTGAAGGCTTCTTCACTATCTGTCAGCAGCGTGGTTTAACCGGCAAACAGGGAGTGATTATCCCTGCCGCCAACGTTCGTCATCTCAGCCTGAGCCACGAGCTACGTCAGGCCGTTGCCGACAACCAGTTTGCTATCTGGGCCATTGACGATATTACCGAAGCGCTGCCGATGTTGACCCAGCTGATGTGGGACGGTGAAGGACAGACGCTGCGACAAACCATTCAGGAGCGGATAGCGCAGGCGACCCAGCAAGAGACTCGCCATCGTTTTCCGTGGCCGCTACGCTGGTTAGGTGGGACAAGTTCTAACTGATCGGACTTGTTCAGCTTACACGTGTTAGCTATCCTGCGTCCCGAACTTAAAATAAGGCTTACTGAAAACATGGTAGATAAACGCGAATCCTATACAAAAGAAGATCTTCTTGCCTCTGGTCGTGGTGAACTGTTCGGCGCGAAAGGCCCGCAGTTACCGGCACCAAACATGCTGATGATGGACCGCGTCATCAAAATGACCGAAACCGGTGGTAACTACGATAAAGGTTATGTTGAGGCAGAACTCGACATCAATCCTGACCTGTGGTTCTTCGGTTGCCACTTTATCGGCGATCCGGTGATGCCGGGCTGCCTGGGCCTGGATGCTATGTGGCAGCTGGTCGGGTTCTATCTTGGCTGGCTGGGCGGCGAAGGCAAAGGCCGCGCGCTGGGCGTTGGCGAAGTGAAATTTACCGGTCAGGTTCTGCCGACCGCGAAAAAAGTCACCTACCGCATCCACTTCAAGCGCATTGTTAACCGTCGTCTGATTATGGGACTTGCGGATGGTGAAGTGCTGGTTGACGATCGTCTGATCTACACCGCGAACGATCTGAAAGTGGGTCTGTTCCAGGATACTTCCGCTTTCTGATAACATTCAGTAGCGATTAAAAGGCGAAGCCCCCGCTATGCGGAGGCTTCTTTTTTAAAGAGACAGTGTCAGGCCGTTAGTACCCTGTCCTCCATGGCTTCTCGCCAGCCTCCCAGCCACCATGAGCGTTGATTCAGGCTCTGGTATGGACACATTTCTTTCGATCTTCCCGCGATACCCGCCTGATATCCGCGTTGGTGTGCCCGTTCCAGGCGATCTCGTTTTTGTCTCTTCATGCCTCGTTTCCCTCATTCTTTGATCTGGTGGAAAAGAAAACAGTGGTCGCAAATTGTGCAGCCACGGGTTACGAATACCGCGAAAAGAAGGCAACGTCAATGCGCAAAATTCACGCCAGTGTCATATTTGTGACCTATATAAGAGTTCATTTTTTGTTCGCTCGGCGCAGCCGCCGGTAACAAACTGACCTGGCAAAAAAAAATGCCGCGCGGCCCAGGTGAACCGCGCGGCAGATCATTATGATGAATTTTACTTATGGCAGACGATTAAGCTCGCTGGCAATGGCAGCCGCCTCCTGGCTCCACGCCTGCGCCAGGGTCTTGACCATCGCGTCATAACCATCCTGTTCCTGCCTGAGGACGATGTTAAACGGGCGCTTAATCAGCTGTCCCTGATGCTTCAGCAGCCACTCACCGCTAACGATAACCCGCCCGTCATAGCGACCATGAAAGCCATTGACCGCAACGTTGAGGGTATCTTGCTCGCTCCCCAACGGCTGGGACGACACTACCCAGCCCGGCAACTGCTGGCTGAGATTCGCCACCAGCGTGGTACGCAGCTGCTGATCCAGCGGACTGGCCCACAGATTATTATTGGCGATCACATACTGCACGTCGGTGGTCTGATAGACCACCCCGTTACCCGCCAGATAATCCGGGATGCTGACCTGCTCTACCCACAGCAGACGTGCCCCCTGACTGGCGGCGCTCTGCGCGCCGCCCTGCACAACCGGTAGCTGATAGTATGTCTTGCTTTCCCCGCCGCTACTGCACGCCGTCAGTACGCATACGGCTGCCGCCAGTAACCATTTTTTCATTATTTCGCTCCCTTCGGCTGTGGATCTTTTTTATCCTTCGCCTCAAATACCAGCGCATTGCTCTTATCATTTAGCGTTTTCAGAACCGGCTGCAGCTCACGCAGCACCTGATCCAGACGCTGCATATCGGCCACCATCTTATTGTAGGCCGCAGAGCCCGGCTGGAAGCCCTGCATGCTACGGTTCAGTTCACGCAGCGTCGTCTGCATATCGGCGGGCAGCTGCTGCATTGACTGGCTGGAGGTGATCTTATTCAGATTATCCAGCGTGGTCTGCACGTGCTGCATCGTCTTCTCGCTCTGCGCCAGGGTGCTGGTCGCCTGCTCCAGCAGCGGATTAATCGGCAGGTTATTAATCTTATCCAGCGCATCCATCAGACGCTGCTGGATCTGTGCCAGTCCACCGCTGATGGTCGGGATAATCGGATAGCCGTTAAACTCCTGTATTTTCCCGCGCGGGGGCGCCTTCGGATAGAAGTCGAGATCGATATACAGCGCGCCGGTCACCAGGTTACCGGTTTTCAGCGAGCCGCGCAGTCCGCGGTTGATCAGATCGTCAATGTGAGCGCGGATATTCGGATCGCCGCCAAGCTGATTAATCAGCCGTTGCGGTTCAACCCGCACTTCCACTGGAATACGATAGTCATCGTTCAAACGCTGCTTCAGCCCCGGAATAAAGAACGGCACTTTGCCGACGGTGCCCAGACGGATACCGCGGAACTCCACCGGCGCGCCCGGCTGCAGGCCGCGAACCGAGTCTTTGAAGAACATGACGTAATCGATATGCTCGGTAAAGACTGAATCCTGGATGCTCTTCTGATCGTCAAACAGATGGTATTCCGTTTTATTCGCCACCGGCTCGCCGAGGTCCAGTCCTTCAGGAATATCGAAGCTCACCCCGCCGCCAAACAGCGTCGACAGCGAGCCCATCTCGACGCGCATCCCCGCCGAGGTCAAATCTACAGCGATCCCGCTGTCCTTCCAGAAACGAACGTTGGTGGTCACCAGGCGATCGTTCGGCGCATTGATGAACAGCTGGTAAGTTATACGACGTTTCTGCGTGTCGAAGGTGCTGGTTTCCACTGACCCCACGCGATAGCCGCGGAACAACACCGGATCGCCCGGCGACAGCTGGCCCGCCTTGCTGCTTTCCAGCAGAATACGGATCCCCTTGGCATCCGGCGAGGCCAGCGGCGGAGAATCCAGTAGCGGATACTGCGCTGGCACCGAACCTTTCGTTCCCGGCTGCAGTTCAATATAGGCCCCGGACAACAATGTCCCAAGACCGCTGATCCCCTCGCGCCCAACCTGCGGTTTTACCACCCAGAAGACGGAATCGTTGTGCAGCAGCTTCTGCATCCCGGAATTGAGGCGGGCTTTGATTTCCACGTGGGTGAGATCGTCGGTCAGCGTCGCGCTCTCCACCACCCCAACGTCTACGCTGCGGCTCTTGATCCGGGTTTTTCCCCCTTCAATCCCTTCCGCATTGGTGGTGATCAGCGTGACCTCAGGCCCCTGATGGCTGTAATGATAAAACAGGATCCATGCCCCGATCAGCGCAGTGACGATAGGGAAGATCCACACCGGTGACCAGTTCTTCACCTTCTGCACTTTCGCTTCTCCGCTCTTATTTTCCATGTTGTTGTATTTCCTCATGGCTTGAATCTGGCTCACGATCCCACAGTAAACGGGGATCAAATGTCATGGCTGAAAACATGGTCATCACCACCACCAGCGCAAACATGACCGCGCCGATGGCTGGATAGATATTCATTAACCCTCCCATGCGGACCAGCGCAGAGAGCACGGCGATGACAAAAACGTCAATCATTGACCAGCGGCCAACAAATTCCACCACCTCATAGATCAGATGCATGCGCTCCGAATCTCGCGCGCCGTTGCCGTTGGCGTTCCAGCACAACCAGGCGATAGCGATCATCTTCAGCGTCGGCACCATAATACTGGCGATAAAGATCACCAGCGCCACCGGATAAGAACCTTCGCTCCACAGTAAAATCACACCGGCCATAATGGTCGATGGCATTTTATCGCCCAGCAGATCGGTGATCATGATCGGCATAATGTTGGCAGGGAGATAAAGGATAAATGACGTCACCAGCAGCGCCAGCGTCCACTGCAGGCTATTTTTGCGCCGCGCCGTTCCTTTACTGTTACAGCGCGGGCAGACGGTCTGATCGACCGGCAACACCGCCGTACAGCAGGCACAGGAGCGCAGCCCCTGACGGATACCGGTCACCCCGACCTTCAGCGGCTGGGTAATGGCCGGCATGGGGGCAATATCATCCCATAGCCAGCGGCGGTCGACGCACTGAAAAGTACGTAACTGCAGCAGGCAAAACATACACCAGGGAACAAAGCTCAGACCGATGCCGATATCACCGTAGGCCATCAGCTTGACGAAGCTCACCAGTACGCCGGCAAGAAAGATCTCCGCCATGCCCCAGGTTTTCAGTTGAAAGAGAATTCGCGCAAGGAACGTCTTCAGGCCGGCAGGCATTCTGACCCGATTAACCAGCAGCAAAATGGTGACCAGGCAAAACGCCGGCACTAATTGAACAAAGAGTAAAAAGAAAGTCCCGAGACTGGCGTAATCCTCGGTAAACAGTACGTTGGGAATTTCCAGCAGCTCTATTTCGCTACTGATGCCGCCCACTTTCATATAGATAAAAGGGAACAGGTTGGCCAGCAGCAGCATAAACAGCGCGACCAGCGCATACGCCGTGGGACGCTGGCGAGGCGCGTCCCACGTGGTGGTTAACGTTGTACCGCAGCGCGGGCAGGCGGCTTTCTGGCGATGCTCAAGCTGCGGCAAAGCCACCAGCAAATCACATTGGGGACATAGAATATGTCGCGCAGCATGATGATGATCGCACATGACAACTCCTCGGCTCAGGCGCCGTTCTTTAATCCTTCGAGATATTCCCAGCGTTCAAAGGCCGCTTCCAGCGCCTGCTCCGCTTCGGCCAGCTGCGCCAGCACCTGCTGCGTGCGATCGTGCGGTTGACCGAAGAAATCGGGATCGGCAACCTGATCCTGCAGCGTCTGCAGTTCGGCCTCGAGAGCCTCCAGCTTCTGCGGCAGTTGTTCCAGCTCGCGCTGCAGGTTATAGCTTAGTTTGTTCCCGCCGCGTTTGACAGTTTCTGCTTTTGGCTGAGCGACTTCCGTCGTTTTTTTAACGACCGTCTGCTTTTGCGCCAAAGACTGGGCCTGCTGACCGCGGGCGTCGTGATAGCCGCCGACGTACTGGCCAATACGACCGCCGCCTTCGAAGATCCAGCACTCGGTCACGGTATTGTCGACAAACTGACGATCGTGGCTCACCAGCATCACGGTCCCCTGATAGCCATCGATCAGCTCTTCCAGCAGCTCCAGCGTTTCAACATCGAGGTCGTTAGTCGGTTCATCAAGGATCAGCAGATTGCTGGGTTTCAGGAACAGCCGGGCCAGCAGCAGGCGGTTACGTTCCCCTCCGGAAAGCGCACGTACCGGGGTCATCGCTCGTTTCGGATGGAACAGGAAGTCCTGGAGATAACCCAGCACATGACGTGGCTTACCGTTAACCATTACCTCCTGTTTGCCTTCCGCCAGGTTGTCCATCACCGTTTTATCCGGATCCAACTCCGCGCGGTGCTGGTCGAAGTAGGCGACTTCCAGCTTGGTGCCAACATGGATCCGCCCGCTGTCGGCCTGCAGCTGGCCGAGCATCAGCTTCAGCAACGTGGTTTTCCCGCAGCCGTTGGGGCCGATCAGGGCGATCTTGTCGCCGCGCTGGATCTGTGCGGAGAAATCCTTCACCAGCACTTTGCCGTCAACCTGATAGTTGACGTTTTCCATCTCAAAGACGATTTTGCCGGAACGGGAAGCCTCCTCAACCTGCATCTTCGCGCTGCCCATCACTTCCCGACGCTCACCGCGCTCGCGGCGCATCGCCTTCAGCGCGCGGACTCGGCCTTCGTTACGGGTCCGGCGCGCTTTGATACCCTGACGGATCCACACCTCTTCCTGGGCCAGCTTGCGGTCAAATTCCGCATTCTGCAGTTCTTCGACCCGCAGGGCTTCTTCTTTATCGAGGAGATACTGATCGTAATTTCCCGGATAGGTCACCAGCTTGCCACGATCGAGGTCGACAATGCGCGTCGCCATATTGCGGATAAAGGAACGGTCATGCGAAATAAAGATAATCGTGCCTTTAAAGGTTTTCAGGAAACCTTCCAGCCAGTCGATGGTTTCGATATCGAGGTGGTTAGTGGGCTCATCCAGCAGCAGCACGCGCGGCCCACTGACCAGGGCGCGGCCCAGCGCCGCTTTACGTAGCCAGCCACCGGACAGCGACGCCAGCTGCGCATTGGCGTCAAGGCCCAGCTGCTCAATCACTTCGTTAATGCGGCTGTCCAGCTGCCATAGTCCCAGGTTATCGAGCTGCTCCTGCAGGCGCGCCAGTTCATTTAAATTTTTGTCGCTCGGATCGGTCATCACCTGATGCGACACGTCATGGTAGGCTTTCAGATAAGCCGCCTGCTCGGCGATCCCTTCGGCGACAAAATCGTACACCGTACCAGCAACGTTCCGCGGCGGATCCTGCTGCAGACGCGCCACGATCAGGTCCTGTTCATAAATGATGCGTCCGTCATCCAGCCCCTGCTCGCGGTTGAGGATCTTCATCAGGGTAGATTTACCGGCGCCGTTGCGTCCGACGAGGCAGACGCGTTCGTTATCTTCAATATGCAGCTCGGCATTATCCAGCAGCGGCGCATCGCTGAAGGAAAGCCAGGCGCCGTGCATACTAATCAGTGACATTATTTATTCCTTTCAGGCTGCGGTAATCAGCCAGCAGTTGTGGATCTGACGGTTGCGGGCAAAATCCTGCGACAGCGTTTTTTGCGAAATCTCTTGCGCCTTCAGGCCAAGCGCCGCCAGCCCGTCATGATCCATACGGAAACCGCGTTTGTTATTCGAGAACATAATGGTGCCGCCTTTACGCAGCAGACGTTTTAGATCGGTCATCAGGCGAATGTGATCGCGCTGGACGTCAAACGCATCTTCCATTCGTTTGGAGTTGGAAAAGGTCGGCGGATCGATAAAGATCAGATCGAACTGCTCGGTGCTCTCCCGCAGCCAACCCAGCACGTCCGCCTGCATCAGGCGATGCGCGCGGCCGGTCAGGCCATTGAGACGCAGGTTGCGTTCCGCCCACTCCAGGTAGGTGCGTGACATATCCACCGTGGTGGTGGATCGCGCACCGCCGAGGCCTGCGTGGACGCTGGCGCTGCCGGTATAGGAGAACAGGTTCAGGAAGTCCTTACCTTTACTCATCTGGCCGAGCATGCGACGGGCGATACGGTGGTCGAGGAACAGACCGGTATCCAGGTAGTCGGTGAGGTTGACCCACAGGCGCGCGTTATACTCCTGTACCTCAATAAAGTCGCCCTTCTCCGCCATCTTCTGATACTGGTTTTTCCCCTTCTGCCGTTCACGGGTTTTCAGCACCAGCTTGTTAGGCGCCATGTCCAGTACGGCGATAGTCGCAGCGATGATGTCGAACAGACGCTGGCGCGCCTTATGCGCGTCGACGGTTTTCGGCGGGGCATACTCCTGGACCACCACCCAGTCGGCATAGCGGTCAATGGCCACGTTGTATTCCGGTAGATCAGCATCGTACAGGCGATAGCATTCGATTCCTTCCTGGCGGGCCCATTTTTCAAACTTCTTCAGGTTCTTACGCAGACGGTTAGCAAAATCCTCCGCCAGCATCGCCGGCTTGCCGCCTTCGCTCTCCGCCAGGTGATAATTCTTCTGCACGCAGTCCAGCGGGCCGTTCTTGGCTTTAAACTGCTTGTCGGCACGCAGCTGCAGGCAACTCAGCAGCTCCGGCGAAGCGCTGAATACCGACAGGTTCCAGCCGCCGAACTGACTTTTCATTATCCGGCCAAGCAGGCTGTGCAGAGCGATCAGCGCTGGCTCGCTTTCCAGACGTTCGCCGTACGGCGGGTTACTGATCACCGTCCCGTACGGGCCTTTCGGCAGCGGGTTGTTCAGTTGGGCGACGTCTTTCACGTCAAAATCGATCAGCTCGCCAATGCCGGCGCGGCGGGCGTTGCGGCGCGCGCGCTCGATTACGCGCACGTCGACGTCTGAGCCGTAGAAGCGTGACTCATACGCTGCCAATCCCTGACGAGCGCGGGTTTGCGCTTCCGCCTTCACCTCTTTCCAGATGGCGTCATCGTGCTGCGCCCAGCCGCCAAAGCCCCAGTGGCCGCGGTGCAGGCCCGGCGCGCGGTCGGTCGCCATCATCGCCGCTTCAATCAGCAGGGTACCGGAGCCGCACATCGGATCGAGCAGCGGCGTACCTGGTACCCAGCCAGAGCGCATGACGATCGCCGCCGCGAGATTTTCTTTGATCGGCGCCATTCCGGTACCATCGCGATAGCCGCGCAGGTGCAGGCCTTCGCCGCTCAGATCCAGCGAGATGTGCGCCGTCTCTTTGTTCAGCCAGACGTTGATCCGCAGATCGGGCGACTCACGATCGACGTTCGGGCGCGGTAGATTCTTACGGGTGAAGCTGTCGACAATGGCGTCTTTAACCTTCAGCGCGCCGTACTGGCTGTTACGGATCTCGTCATTGAGGCCGCTAAAATGCACCGCGAAGGTGGCGCCAGGGTTGAACATCTCCGTCCACGGAATGGCCTGTACGCCGAGGTACAGATCCAGATCGCTGTATACGCGACATTCGCCCAGCGGCAGCATGATGCGCGAAGCCAGCCGGCTCCACATCAGGCTTTGATACAGCAGGCGCGTATCCCCCTGAAAATGGACCCCGCCCTGGACTACCTGGCAGTCCGTCGCGCCAAGCCCTTCCAGTTCAGTTTTTAACAGCTCTTCCAGCCCACGAGCCGTACTGGCAAACAGAGAATTCATATCGTCACTTTTACTTAAAGAAAATTGGTGCGCATTATAGCCAATATGTGCCCTATGTCATAAAGTTATAGGCTTATTTTTGGAACCCGGAGGCAGCGTATGGTAACGCTATCGCGACTTTTTATTCATCCTGTTAAATCCATGCGCGGCATGGGCCTGACCCACGCCTTTGCTGATATCAGCGGCCTGGCCTTCGATCGCCTGTTTATGGTCACCGAAACCGACGGGACCTTTATTACCGCTCGCCAGTTTCCGCAAATGGTGAAATTTATTCCGGCGCCGCTGCATGATGGCCTTCACCTGACCGCACCGGACGGCAGCAGCGCCGTGGTGCGTTTTAGCGATTTCGCCACGCAGGCCGAGCCGACCGAAGTCTGGGGCAACCATTTTACCGCCCTCATCGCGCCCGCCGCCGTTAACCAGTGGCTCAGCGGCTTTTTCAAGCGCGATGTCCAGCTGCGCTGGCTGGGGCCGCAGCTAACCCGCCGGGTAAAGCGCCATGATGCGGTGCCGCTCTCCTTCGCCGACGGCTACCCTTACCTGCTGGCTAACGAGGCCTCCCTGCGCGATCTGCAACAGCGCTGCCCGGCCAGCGTAAGCATAGAACAGTTTCGCCCTAACCTTGTGGTCACCGGCGCGGCGGCCTGGGATGAAGATAGCTGGAAAGTGATCCGCATCGGCGAGGTGGTGTTTGATGTCGCTAAGCCGTGCAGCCGCTGCATTTTTACCACCGTCAGCCCGGAGCGCGGTCAGAAGCATCCCGCCGGGGAGCCGCTGGAAACCTTAAAGCGTTTTCGTACCGCGCTGGACAATGGCGATGTCGATTTTGGCCAGAACCTGATTGCCCGCAACAGCGGGGTGATCCGGGTGGGAGATGAAGTGGAAATCCTTACCCGCGGCCCGGCGAAAGCCTACGGGGCAGGTGAAAGCGACGATACCCCGGCTCCCGAGGCGCAGCAGCAGGCTACGGTTGCCATCGAATGGCAGGGTCAACAGTTTACCGGCAATAACCAGCAGGTGCTGCTGGAGCAACTGGAACAACAGGGCATTCGCGTACCCTATTCGTGTCGGGCGGGGATCTGCGGCAGCTGCCGCATCCGGCTGGAAGAGGGAGAAGTGAGTCCGTTAAAGAAAAACGCGGTTGCCGGGGATGGCACTATTCTCGCCTGCAGCTGTGTACCGAAAACAGCGCTACGCCTGGCGCCTTAAACCGCCTGCCCCAGACTGTAGCTGACCGCGCTCTGCGCCGGCTGCAGTCTGTCATTCATGATTTTAATGACATCGCCCAGCTGCATGACGCGGCCGGCAAGGGTGAGACCCGGCTGAGCCAACAGACAGAGCGCGGCGTTATCGCCCGGCTCCACCACCAGTAAATTCACCTGCTCGCCGGTATCGCTCAGCCAAACGCAGGCGGCGTCGCCGCCGCTCGGCTGCCAGTGATGGGTATGGGCGATAAAGTGCCAGCTTTTCGGCATCTGCGGTTTGAGAAAACGGATGGCGGTGAGCGCGTTAAGGACTAATTCCGCCCGCTGCTCTTTCGATAGCTCGAGATCGCGACATTTTTCTTCAAAAGAGAAATAGAGCGCGGCGTCATCAACGCAAAATCCCGAAGGGGCAAAGGCATCCGGAGTCAGCATGCGCCGGGCGAAGCGCGAGCGAAATAACATGCCATTGGCCAGATCGAGCATCATGCGGTCGTGCTCTTCATCGTAATACCAACGCCAGTTATCGTCAGGTTTAATCCGCATTTTTCCCCCTGTCCCCTTTCATACGCCTCTGCAAAGTTGTTGCGACTTACCGCAGAATATTTTCTAAAATTAAGAAAAGTCTAAAATGTTTAAATAAGCAACAGTGAGGGAATATAAAACAACCAGGGCCGGAAATAAAGCCCTGGGTGGGATTCAGAGGAGGAAAAGATTAGATGTGGGTAACAATTTCTTTAATCAGCGGCGGACCTTTAAAAATAAATCCAGAATAGATCTGCACCAGCGATGCCCCGGCGGCAATCTTTTCCCGCGCGGCAATCACCGAATCAATGCCGCCCACGCCGATGATAGGCAAACGGCCATTCAGCTCAGCGGAGAGCATACGGATAATTTCAGTGCTTTTTAATTGTAATGGACGACCGCTAAGCCCACCGGTCTCATCGCAATGTTTCATTCCCTGAACCAGGGAACGATCGAGGGTGGTATTGGTTGCAATCACGCCATCAATATTATGACGCACGAGGCTATCGGCAACCTGGATCAATTCCTCAGGCAAAAGATCCGGCGCGATCTTTACGGCGACCGGGACATATTTTTGATGCTTCTGCTGCAGCTCGAGCTGCTTATTTTTAATACCGGAGAGTAAATCATCCAGCGCTTCGCCGTATTGCAGCGTGCGCAGCCCTGGGGTATTCGGCGAGGAGATATTAATGGCGATATACCCGGCGTACGGATAGACTTTTTCCATACAAATCAGGTAATCATCTTTCCCGTGCTCAACCGGCGTATCTTTATTTTTGCCGATATTGATACCCAGCACGCCGTCAAAATGCGCCTTTTTCACATTCTCAACCAAGTTATCGACGCCATGGTTATTAAAGCCCATGCGGTTGATCAATCCCTCGGCATCAACCAGACGGAAGATCCTTGGCTTATCGTTGCCCGGCTGCGGACGCGGCGTCACGGTGCCGATCTCAATCGAACCAAACCCCATCGCGCCCAGCGCGTCAATGCATTCCCCATTTTTATCCAGCCCGGCCGCCAGACCCAGCGGGTTTTTAAAGGTTAGCCCCATGCAGGTGACAGGCCTGGCCGGTACCTTCTGGCGAACCAGCATTTCCAGCGGCGTCCCGGTGACACGGCGTAATTGTTGAAAGGTAACTTCATGAGCGCGCTCAGGATCGAGCTGAAAAAGGGCTTTACGAACGAAGGGGTAGTACATGAACTCTCCTGGATTCCCGGTGTGCAAACCGGGGGCGTATTATGTGCGATCTGTTGCGGAAAGGGAATTGACCTGCGACAAAAAATCCCCCATCAGCGCAAACGATTACCTACCCCGCGCGCCATTATGCGCTTTTCGGCTATCTAACCGCGGATAAATCATTTAGGGAAATAATGGCCCTCTGTCACACTCACTATAAATGTTATCAATTATAGATAAATGCAAACATTTAGTTATAAGGAGAGAGAGATGCGCGTCATTACGCTTGCGGGCAGCCCGCGTTACCCTTCCCGTTCCAGCGCTTTGCTGGAATACGCCAGAGAGACGCTCACCGCCGCCGATATCGAAGTCTGCCACTGGCATCTGCAGAACTTTGCCCCGGAAGACCTCCTGTACGCTCGTTTTGACAACCCGGCGCTGCAGACGCTCAACGAACAGCTGGCCGGGGCTGATGGCCTGATCATCGCCACGCCGGTGTATAAAGCCTCGTTCTCCGGCGCGCTGAAAACGCTGCTCGACCTGCTGCCTGAGCGAGCGCTGGAGGGCAAAATCGTGCTGCCGCTGGCCACCGGCGGGACCATCGCTCACATGCTGGCGGTGGACTACGCGCTGAAGCCAGTGCTGAATGCCCTCAAGGCCCAGGAGATCCTCCATGGCGTCTTCGCTGATGACAGCCAGGTGACCGATTACCAGCATAAGCCGCAGTTTACCGCGAATCTGCAGCGGCGCCTTGATGACGCCCTGGAGACCTTCTGGCAGGCGCTGCATCGCCCCAGCAGCCGTGCGCCGTCGTTAACATCTCTGCGTGGGGTGGAGCATGCTTAATCCTCTCCGCGCCCTGACTCTGGGCGGACTGCTGCTATTCTCTACGCTGGGTCACGCCGCCCCGGCGGCGCCTGACGCTCTGCGCATCGGCTACCAGAAAGGCAGCGTCAGCATGGTGCTGGCGAAGAGCCATCAGCTGCTGGAGCAGCGCTATCCGCAAACCCATATCTCGTGGATTGAGTTCCCGGCCGGTCCGCAGATGCTGGAGGCGCTGAACGTCGGCAGCATTGATATCGGCAGTACCGGCGATATTCCGCCTATCTTTGCCCAGGCGGCAGGCGCCGATTTGGTCTATATCGGCGCGGAGCCGCCCAAGCCCAAGGCGGAGGTGATCCTGGTGGCGCAGGGCAGCCCGATTCATAACGTTGCTGAGTTAAAAGGGAAAAAGGTCGCTTTTCAGAAAGGCTCCAGCTCCCACAATCTGCTGCTGCGCGCCCTACAGCTCGCAGGTCTGAAATTTAGCGATATTCAGCCGGTTTACCTTGCCCCCGCCGATGCGCGCGCCGCCTTCCAGCAGGGCAATGTCGACGCATGGGCTATCTGGGATCCGTACTACTCCGCCGCGCTGCTGCAGGGCGGCGCCCGGGTACTCACTGACGGAACAGATCTGAAACAGACGGGATCCTTCTATCTTGCTTCCCGGCCCTACGCTGAACGCAATGGCGCTTTCATTGAAGGCGTACTCGACACCTTTACTCAGGCCGATGCCCTGACCCACAGCCAACGCGCGCAAAGCATTACGCTGCTGGCGAAAACGATGGGCTTACCGGAGGCGGTGATCGCCAGCTATCTGGACCATCGTCCCCCCACCGCGGTTACCCCGGTGAGCGCCGAAACCGCCGCTCGCCAGCAGCAGACGGCAGACCTGTTCTACGAGAACAAGCTGGTGCCAAAAAAAGTTGATATCCGGGCCCGCATCTGGCAGCCCACCGCCACACAAGGAGCGAAATCATGAGTCTGAATATGTTTTGGTTTTTACCGACCCATGGTGATGGTCGTTATCTGGGTACCGAAGAGGGTGCCCGTCCGGTCGATTATGGCTATCTGCAGCAAATCGCGCAGACGGCGGATCGGCTGGGCTTCACCGGCGTGCTGATCCCGACCGGACGCTCTTGTGAGGATGCGTGGCTGGTCGCGGCCTCAATGATCCCGGTGACGCAGCGGCTGAAGTTCCTTGTCGCTCTCAGGCCAAGCGTGGTATCGCCGACGGTGGCCGCGCGTCAGGCGGCGACCCTGGACCGGCTGTCAAACGGCCGGGCGCTGTTCAATCTGGTCACCGGCAGCGATCCTGCCGAACTGGCAGGCGACGGCGTCTTCCTCGACCACACCGAGCGCTATGAGGCCTCGGCTGAATTTACCCACATCTGGCGTAAGCTGATGGAGGGAGAAACCGTCACCTTTAACGGCAAGCATCAGCGCGTTCGCGACGCCAAACTGCTGTTTCCGCCACTGCAGCAGCCGCGTCCACCGCTCTATTTCGGCGGCTCGTCTGAGGTGGCGCAGGAGCTGGCCGCTGAGCAGGTCGATCTTTATCTTACCTGGGGAGAACCGCCGGCCCAGGTGGCAGAGAAAATAGCTCAGGTGCGAGAGAAAGCCGCCCGGCATGGTCGCCAGGTGCGTTTTGGCATCCGTCTGCACGTGATCGTCAGGGAAACCAACGAGGAAGCGTGGCAGGCGGCGGACAGCCTTATCTCCCATCTTGACGACGAGACGATCGCCCGCGCCCAGGCGGCTTTCGCCAGAACCGACTCCGTCGGCCAGCAAAGGATGGCGGCCCTGCACAACGGGCGACGCGATAAGCTGGAAATCAGCCCCAACCTGTGGGCTGGCGTGGGTTTAGCGCGCGGCGGCGCCGGGACCGCGCTGGTGGGCGATGCCGCCACCGTTGCCGAACGGATCAATGAATACGCCGCGCTGGGTATCGATAGCTTTATCTTTTCCGGCTATCCGCATCTGGAAGAGGCGTACCGGGTCGGAGAGCTGCTGTTCCCCCTGCTTGACGTCGCGGTGCCGTCCATCCCGCAGCCGCAAAACCTGCGTCTGCAGGGGGAAGCGGTCGCCAACGAGTTTATTCCGCGTAAAGTAGCGCAAAGCTGAGGAGACCGTGATGGCAAAATCAACCCATCCCCTGTTGTTACGCCTCGCCCCCTGGCTGCTGCCGGTAGGGACGGTCATTGTCTGGCAGCTGGCCTCGTCCGTCGGCTGGCTGTCGACGCGGGTGCTGCCCTCGCCGGAGGGGGTATTGAAAGCGTTCTGGACCCTCTCGGCCAGCGGTGAGCTGTGGCAGCATCTGGCCATCAGCTCATGGCGGGCGCTGGTCGGCTTCGCCATCGGCGGCTCGATCGGGCTAATACTCGGCCTTATCAGCGGCCTGTCTCGCTGGGGCGAGCGTCTGCTGGATACCTCGATCCAGATGCTGCGCAATGTCCCGCATCTGGCGCTGATCCCGCTGGTGATCTTGTGGTTCGGCATCGATGAGACCGCCAAGATCTTCCTTGTCTCGCTGGGCACCCTGTTCCCGATCTATATCAACACCTGGCACGGGATCCGCAATATTGACCGTGGGCTGGTTGAGATGGCGCGCAGCTATGGCTTATCCGGCTTCGCCCTGTTCCGTCACGTGATATTACCCGGCGCCCTGCCCTCAGTTATGGTCGGCGTGCGTTTTGCCCTTGGTCTGATGTGGCTGACGCTTATTGTCGCCGAAACTATCTCGGCGAATGCCGGCATCGGTTATCTGGCGATGAACGCGCGTGAATTTCTGCAAACCGACGTGGTGGTAGTGGCGATCATCCTTTACGCCATCCTTGGCAAACTGGCCGACGTCTGCGCCCAGCTGCTGGAACGGCTCTGGCTGCGCTGGAATCCGGCGTATCATCTTCAGGAGGCTAACGCATGAACACTGCCCGTCTCAACCCAGGTATCCCGCTGCTGCTGAACGGGGTGACGAAACGCTATGGCGACAACACCATTCTTAACGAGCTGGATCTGCATATTCCCAGCGGCCAGTTTGTGGCGGTGGTGGGCCGCAGCGGCGGTGGCAAAAGTACCCTGCTGCGCCTGCTGGCAGGTCTGGAAAAACCAAACGCCGGCGAGCTGCTGGCTGGCGCGACGCCCCTGGCGGCGATCCAGGACGACACCCGGATGATGTTTCAGGATGCGCGCCTGCTGCCGTGGAAAACAGTGATTGATAACGTGGGGCTGGGGTTAAAAGGCGCCTGGCGCGACGCCGCCCTGCAGGCGTTGGCCAGCGTCGGACTTGAAAGCCGCGCACAGGAGTGGCCGGCCGCGCTGTCGGGTGGGCAGAAGCAGCGCGTTGCGCTGGCCCGCGCGCTGATCCATCGCCCGCGCCTGCTGCTGCTGGACGAACCGCTGGGGGCGCTGGATGCCCTCACCCGTCTGGAGATGCAGGAGCTGATCGTCTCCCTGTGGCAGGAGCATGGCTTTACGGTCCTGCTGGTCACGCACGACGTCAGTGAAGCGGTGGCCATGGCCGATCGGGTACTGTTAATTGAAGAGAAGAAGATTGGCCTCGATTTAAGCGTGGATATCCCGCGACCGCGGCGCACCGGTTCGGCGAAGCTGGCCGAGCTGGAGGCTGAAGTACTGGATCGGGTGATGAAACGCGGCGACAGCGAGCGTGCGCCGCGTTTGTTTAGTCATGGCTGACCGGCGTAACTGTCTGCTGTCTGAACGGGGGCATATCGTCATCCGACATGTCCCCGGCTCGCGCGTTGCACAGCCGGGCTACCAACGCCAAATCAGCCGTGTATTCCAGGTCGGGTAAGCATCGCGCCGCCCGACAACATCACCACGCTAACGGGTAACCCGGACAGGGCGCAAGACGCGCCGCAATCCGGGGTTATGGCACCGTTACGCCAGCGCCTTACTGATTTTCTCGAACAGGTCGCCAGAGAGATTCTCCAGCCCCTTCAGCTGCTCCAGCGCGGCGCGCATCAGCGCCTGTCGCTTCTCATCATAACGCTTCAGACGAATCAACGGCTCAATCAGGCGCGACGCCACCTGCGGGTTACGCTGGTTAAGCTCGGTCAGCATCTCCACCAGGAACTGATAGCCGCTGCCATCTTCAGCATGGAACGCCGCCGGGTTGCTGCTGGCGAAAGCGCCGATTAACGAGCGCACACGGTTCGGGTTGCTCATGCTGAACGAACGGTGGTTCAGCAGACCGCGCACGGTTTCCACCACGTTGGCTGCCGGGCTGGTGGACTGCAGGATAAACCACTTATCCATCACCAGACCGTCCTGATGCCATTTGTCATCGTACTCCTGCATCAGCGCATCGCGGCACGGCAACTCAGCGGCAACCGCCGCCGACAGGGCGGCCAGCGCGTCGGTCATGTTATCTGCCTGGTGATACTGCGTCGCCACCAGCTTATCGCCCAGCGTCGGTTCCGCAAACGCCAGATAGCGCAGGCAGGTATTGCGCAGAGCACGTTTACCAATATCGGCGTGCTCCACCCGATAGCTGTCGAGCTTATTGGCGTTATAAACCGCGAGGAATTCGTCCGCCAGTTCGTTCGCCAGGGTGCGGGTGAGCGCTTCGCGCACGGCGGCGATGGCGATCGGATCGATAATCGCGAACATCTCGGCGATTTCGTTGGCTGACGGCAGGGTTAAGATCTCAGCGGCCAGCGCCGGATCAATCTTCTCATCCAGCAGGATGGCGCGGAAGGCATCCGCTACGTGCACCGGCAGCGACAGCGGCTGCCCCTGCTGATGGCGGTTGACGTTCAGCTTGATGTAAGTCGCCAGCAGGCTCTGCGCCGCATCCCAGCGCGAGAAATCATTCCGCGCGTGACGCATCAGGAAGGTCAGCTGCTGATCGCTCCACTTGTATTCCAGTTTCACAGGCGCTGAAAATTCGCACAGCAGCGCCGGCACCGGCTGGAAATAAACGTTATCGAAGACAAACGTCTGCTCGGCCTGGGTCACATTAAGCACCGGGTGTACCGGGTGGCCGCCCTTCTGCAGGGGGATCACCTTGCCCTCGTTATCGTACAGCTCAATGGCAAACGGGATATGCAGCGGCTGCTTCTCGGCCTGCTCGGCGGTCGGCGGCGTACGCTGGCTGATGGTCAACGTATACTGCTCGGTCTCCGGATTATAGTCGTCATGCACGGTGACGATTGGCGTACCGGACTGGCTGTACCAGAGGCGGAAGTGCGACAGGTCGACGTTAGAGGCATCTTCCATCGCCTGCACGAAATCGTCGCAGGTGGCGGCGCTGCCGTCATGGCGTTCAAAGTACAGCTGCATCCCTTTCTGGAAGTTTTCTTCACCCAGCAGGGTGTGCAACATGCGGATCACTTCGGCACCCTTTTCATAGACCGTCAGGGTGTAGAAGTTGTTCATCTCGATAACCATATCCGGACGGATCGGGTGCGCCATCGGGCTGGCGTCTTCGGCAAACTGCAGCCCGCGCATGGTGCGCACGTTGTTGATGCGGTTCACCGCCCGTGAGCCGAGGTCGGAACTGAACTCCTGATCGCGGAACACGGTCAGCCCCTCTTTCAGGCTGAGCTGGAACCAGTCACGACAGGTGACGCGGTTGCCGGTCCAGTTATGGAAATATTCATGACCAATCACGCGCTCAATATCGAGGTAGTCTTTATCGGTGGCGGTATCGGTACGGGCCAGAACATATTTGGAGTTAAAGACGTTGAGTCCTTTGTTCTCCATGGCACCCATATTAAAGAAGTCGACGGCGACAATCATATAGATATCGAGGTCGTACTCGAGGCCAAAGCGCTCCTCATCCCACTTCATAGAGTTTTTCAGCGAGGTCATCGCCCAGGGCGCGCGATCGAGGTTGCCGCGATCGACGTACAGCTCCAGCGCCACTTCGCGGCCAGAGCGGGTGCGGAATGAATCGCGCAGGACGTCAAAATCACCGGCCACCAGCGCAAACAGATAGCACGGCTTCGGGAACGGATCCTGCCACTGTACCCAGTGACGACCGTTCTCCAGCTCCCCTTCCGCCATACGGTTGCCGTTGGAAAGCAGGAACGGGTATTTCGCTTTATCGGCGATAATTTTGGTGGTAAAGCGCGCCAGCACATCCGGACGGTCCAGATACCAGGTGATATGGCGGAAACCTTCCGCTTCGCACTGGGTGCACAGCGCTTCGCCTGACTGATACAGGCCTTCCAGCGCGGTGTTCGCCGCCGGGCTGATCTCATTGACGATGGTCAGGGTGAAATGCTCCGGCAGGCCGCCGATCACCAGCTGATTGTTTTCTTCTTTATAGTCACTCCACGGCTGGCCGTTCACCTGCAGAGCGATCAGGGTCAGATCTTCGCCGTCCAGGCGCAATGGCACATCAGACGCAGCCGCGTGGCGGGAGACCTTGCTCTCGGCCGTAACAACGGTTTTTGCGGCATCCAGGTCAAAGGTCAAATCGATATCGCTAATCAGATACTCCGGCGCACGATAGTCGTGGCGGTATTTGGCTTGGGGCTGTTGTGTCATAAAAAACCTTTAGCATCTTCGGTAAAGTGTCGTCCCAGTCTATTCCTGTTGTGTCAATCGCGCTATGCAGAATCTTCATCTTTTCAACGTGAAACACGGAAATCGCTACATTTTGTTAACACTCGCGGCACGAAATGCCCTCGACCCGACGCAAAGCTTGTGGTGTGATCCATGTTCAATATATTAAACTAGGCCTCGCAAATGACCGTCAGCGTCACCATTGCTCGCCATCGCGGGACAGAGTCGGGTAATAAAGGTATACTCCGCCTCCATTTTCCGCGTTGGTTTCGATGGAACGCTCCAGTGAGAGGATGCTACTGCGCACCATGACACAATTCACTTCTCCTGTACTGCACTCGCTGCTTGATACGGATGCCTATAAGCTGCACATGCAGCAGGCTGTCTTCCACCGCTACGGCGATGTGCATGTGGCGGCGGAGTTTCGCTGCCGCGGAGACGACCTGCTCGGCATCTATGCCGACGCGATCCGCGAGCAGGTGGAGTCCATGCGCGACCTGAGGCTGCGGGATGATGAATATCGCTGGCTGTCCACCCTTCCCTTTTTTCGCCAGGATTACCTCAACTGGCTGCGCGATTTTCGCTATGACCCGAGCCAGGTCACGGTCAGCAATGACAATGGCAAGCTGAACATTCGCCTTACCGGCCCATGGCGGGAAGCCATCATGTGGGAAGTCCCGCTGCTGGCGGTGATAAGCGAGTTGGTCCATCGCTATCGTTCACCAGAGATGGGCGTCGATCAGGCGCTCAACACGCTGGAACATAAGCTAGGCGACTTCGCCACCATGACCGCTGACCTCGACATGAGCGCCTTCCGTCTGATGGACTTCGGCACCCGCCGTCGTTTCTCACGCGAGGTGCAGGAAGGTATTGTGCGGCGTCTGCAGCAGGAACCATGGTTTGTCGGCACCAGCAATTACGATCTGGCGCGCCGTCTGAATTTAACCCCGATGGGTACCCAGGCCCATGAGTGGTTCCAGGCCCACCAGCAGATCAGCCCCAGCCTTGCCAGCAGCCAGCGGGCGGCCCTTGCCGCCTGGCTGGAAGAGTATCCCGACCAGCTGGGCATCGCGCTGACCGACTGCATCACTATGGATGCGTTCCTGCGCGATTTCGGTCCGGAATTCGCCACCCGCTATCAGGGGTTGCGCCACGATTCCGGCGACCCGGTGGAATGGGGAGAAAAAGCTATCGCCCATTATCAGAAGCTGGGTATCGATCCGCTGAGCAAAGTGCTGGTCTTCTCCGATAATCTCGACCTGGCGAAAGCCGTCGATCTGTATCGCCACTTCGCCTCGCGGGTGAAGCTCAGCTTTGGGATCGGCACCCGTTTAACCTGCGATCTGCCGCAGGTTAAACCGCTCAATATCGTGATTAAGCTGGTGGAATGTAACGGCAAGCCGGTGGCGAAACTCTCCGACAGCCCGGGGAAAACCATCTGCCACGATAAGGCCTTCGTCCGCGCCCTGCGCGAGGCTTTCGACCTGCCGCCGATTAAAAAGGCAAGCTAAAAAACATGGCCCGACGGCATTCTGCTATCGGGCCAATCAATATCACTCCTGCGGCAGACGGGTTCTGACGACCTCGGCAAAATACTCCGCGCCAGTTAGCAATATCTCATCATTAAAGTCGTAGCAGGCATTATGCAACGGTGTATTGCCCTGAGCATCTGAACTATCGCCGTTGCCTAAAAAGATGAAACAGCCGGGGATTTTTTGCAGAAAAGCGCCAAAATCCTCCGAAATCATCATCTGTGCGACGTTGCCGTCCACCTTCTCAGCCCCTACCACGTTAATCGCAGCGGTGACCGCTACATCAACGCATTGCTGCCAGTTCACCGTTGGCGCAAATTCATGGGTATAGCTGAACTGGCACGTCGCACCGTGCATCGCGCAAATCGCTTCGCTAATGGTACGCATTCGTTCTTCGAGCAGCATCTGCACCTCCGGTGCAAAGCTGCGCGTATCCCCTTTGATTTCGACGTGCGTCGGAATCGCATTGCGGATGCCATCGGTGTGCAGTTCAGTACAGGAAATGACCGCTGGCACGTTCGGATCAACATTTCGCGAAACAATTGTCTGCAAAGCCAGGATGATTTCCGCCGCAATGACCAGCGGATCTTTCGCCATATGCGGCCGCGCCGCATGCGCTCCCTGCCCTTTAATACGAATAATAAAGTTATCTTCACTGGCCATAATGCCACCGACTCGCGTGGCGATAGTCCCGGCTTTCATACCCGGCATATTATGCAGACCGTAGATTTCCTCTATGCCAAAGCGTTCAATAACGCCATCGTCCATCATCGCTCTGGCGCCATAGCCAGGTTCCTCAGCAGGCTGAAAAACAAAGCAGACCGTGCCGTTAAAATTCTGCCGCTGCAATAGCAACTGCGCCGCGCCCAGCGCAATGCAGGTATGACCATCATGTCCGCAGCCGTGCATCCGCTCGGCGGTCATGGAGCGGTAAGACCAGTCTCCCTGTTCGGTCAATTGAATGGCATCGATATCGGCACGAATAGCGATAACGCCCTTCCCGTCGCCGCATTTCAATCTCCCCACCACCCCGGTTTTGCCAATATCGCGGTGCACCTCAATGCCCATAGCTTCGAGCTTTTCGGCAATAAACCGTGAAGTATTCTGCTCCTCGAAGGCGCTTTCCGGATGGGCATGCAAATAGTGACGCCAGGCGATAAGCTGCTGCTTTAGCTGTTGCTGATTCATTCTCTGCTCCTGTAAACATTAGTCCATACGCTGGGCGCGCTGTAAAACCACCTGCAGCAGCACATTGGCGCCAGCAATCAGATCTTTGGCTGCGCTATGTTCTTTGACGTTATGGCTAATGCCATCGACGCAGGGGACAAAAATCATCCCGGCGGGACATACCGACGCCATAAATTGTGCATCGTGTCCGGCGCCGCTTGGCAAACGTCGGTAACTGAGCGCCTGACGCTCCGCCTCGGCTTCCACCGCATTGACGATCTCATCGGCAAAAATGACCGGATTAAAGCGCACCAGTGAGCGGCTGGTTATCTCCACGCCCTCTTCCTGCGACGTTTTCGCGACAAATTCGGCCAATTGCTGCTCCGCCAGACATAAGATCGCATTATCGGTATTGCGGAGATCCACTGACATGACGACATGGTTGGGAATGACGTTGCTCAGATTAGGCTTCACGCTGAAATGTCCAACGGTAGCTACCTGATTACCACCAAGGCTTAGCGCCAGCTCACGGGCAAAAACAGCGATTTTCGCAGCCGCCAGCCCGGCATCACGTCTCATGGACATTGGGGTAGTACCCGCATGATTCGATACGCCTCTCAGGGTAAATTCCTGCCACGAAATACCCTGTACGCCGGTAACCACGCCAATATCAATCTGCTCTTTATCAAGAATTGGTCCCTGTTCGATATGCAGCTCAACGTAGCTATCTACCGCCATATCTCCCGGCTGACGTTCGCCTTTATAACCAATGTTACGCAGCGCTTCATCGAGCGTGATACCGTCGAGATCTTTTGCCGCGAGCGCCTGCGCCAACGGATACTCGCCGGCAAACACCACGCTGCCCATCATATCGGGCTGAAATCGCACCCCCTCCTCGTTAGTAAAGAAGGTTACCGCCAACGGTCGTCGGGTGCGGATCCCGGCATCCTGGAGGGTGGCAATCACCTCAAGGCCGGCCATAACGCCGTAGTTGCCATCGTATAACCCACCTGTGGCGACGGTATCGATATGTGACCCCATCATCACCATCGGCAACGTCTCCTCGCCGTGATAAACGCCGGTGACATTGCCGATAGCATCAATTGACACGCTCAGGCCCAGCGCCTTCATGCGGGCTACAACAAAGTCCCTGCCGGCTTTATCTTCGGCAGTCGCTGCCAGGCGGCATACACCGCCGCCTGGCAGCGCACCATGTTCGCCAAGTGCATACAGGGAATCGATAAGCCGTTGGCCGTTAATCTGCAGATAATGACTCATATAACATCTCGCTAATAATGGTGGTTATTGGAACATGCCGTAAAAAATGGCAGATACGGTGATAAGACCGATCAGGGTGACGAATACGTTGCTCGCTTTACCGCGCCAGGGGGCAAGCACCGGTAATTTATGAATGGCGTACATAGGCAACAGCAGCAGAATTGCCGCCCCGGTGGGACCGCTGATGCATTCGATAATACCGAGGATACTGGGGTTCTTGTACGCGGCGAACCAGCAGGTAAGCACCATAAACACCAGGATGACCGCGTCGACGAGGCGAATACCAGGTTTTTTCCCGCGTGCGGCGGCGGCCTCCAGAATCAGGTCGCGCAGCGATTCATAGGCGCCGATGTAGTGGCCAAGAAATGATTTAGTAATAGCGACAAAGGCGATAATCGGCGATAGCCAGGCAATAATCGGTGTATCGTACTGATTGGCCAGATAGGACAAAATCGACAGATTCTGGGCTTTGGCTTCCGCCAGTTGCTGCGGCGACAGGCTTAACACGCAGCTGAGAACAAAAAACAGCACCACCACCGTCATGAGCAGGATACCGTAGCGCTGGATCTGCGCACATTTACCCTCAGCGAGCGCCAGACCGTAACGCTGTTTCTGGCGCACCACCATCGGCGAAATGATGGGATAGTGGTTAAACGACATCACCAGTACCGGGAAGGTCATCAACAGGGATAACATGATCCCCTGCCCATCGCCCGTGGCGCTGAAGCTTACGGTTTGCAAAATTGCGCCGTTCCAGTGCGGAATCAGAAAAAGTGCCATAAAAATAAGCGAGATGATGAAGGGATAAACCAGGGTGCTCATCACCCGCATTATCAAACGCTGTCCGAAACGGACGATAAACATCAGCCCGAGGATCAGAACGATGGCCACCAGCGACCGGGGAGGCTCGGCCATCGCCAACTGGTGGGTGATAAAGCTCTGCGCGGTGTTGGTGATAGCCACCGCATACATAATCAGAATGGTATAGACGGCGAAGAAATAGATGACGGTAAATACTTTTCCCGCCAGCGCGCCAAAATGCTCGCCAATAACATCGGTAATACTGCTTTCCGGCGTATTGGAAGAGTAAATGAATCTCGCCAGACCGCGGTGAGCCAGATAAGTAATAGGAAAAGCGAGGACAAAAACAATCAGCAGCGGCCAGAAGCCGCCAATTCCGGCATTAATCGGCAGAAACAGCACCCCGGCGCCAATGGCGGTACCGAACAGGCCAAGGACCCAAACGGTATCTTCGCTATGCCACTTTGCGGGATCGGAATATCCTTTATTGATAATTATATTTTCAGTATTCATCGGTCAGGTTCTCTCTATGCATGACGCGAAAGCGCGTATGTTTTCGTTATGAGTCAGAACGCTTGTCATACCGAGGGCTTGTAGGGTAGGTAAGATGGCCCCCTTGTTATTGTCGATAGCGCTCAACCATTACGGCCAAACCAGACGATGTCTTCATAGACATCGGGTGATGTATCTCCTTCCGTGCTGATTAACAGAACCTGTGCATCGGCATTCAGGCGCAGCGATTCGGCAAGCTCGCGATACGCCGGTTGAGTCATCAGCGCATAAAGCACTCCTGTGCCAATAGCGCCGGATTCCCCGGAGACAAAAGGTTCGTCAGTACCTGGTCGCGGAGCGGCCAACAGGCGCATGCCGTTGGCCGCCAGACAATCGTCGGCGGAAATAAAACAGGTGGCATGGTCGCGGAGCATTGGCCAGCTGGTGATATTAGGTTCACCACAGGCAAGCCCGGCCATCAGGGTTGACATATCCCCGCCGACGCTGTGCGGCAGTCCGTCATTAATGGTTGCCGAGCGAAACAGGCAGTTCGCCTTGTGCGGCTCAACGATGATGATGGTGGGAGCCTGCTGCTGCATCTTTTCGATGAAATATCCCATGATGCTACCGGCAAACGACCCGACCCCGGCTTGTAAAAACAGATGCGTCGGCATCGACGCTCCGCTTTCTGCCAGCTGCTGCCAGATTTCAACAGCGAGGGTCATATAGCCTTGCATGATCCATGTGGGGATCTGCTCGTAGCCCTGCCAGGCGGTATCCTGGAGTAGAACCCATCCCTGCTCGCGCGCGGTTTTGGCCGCCAGCCGAACTGTGTCGTCGTAGTTCAGTTCAGTAATCGTGCATTCGGCGCCATGCCGGCGAATATTCTGCGCGCGTACCGGCGACGAGCCCTTTGGCATATACACCACCGCACGCAGCCCAAGCTGCTCAGCCGCCCACGCCACGCCACGTCCGTGGTTACCGTCGGTAGCAGTCACAAATACGATGTCCTTGATACGCGCCTTAATCACTGGTGAATTAAGCTCGGCAAAGCTCAACGTATTAATATCTCGCTCAAGCAGAGCGGCGAGATATTTCCCCATCGCATAAGATCCGCCTAATCCTTTAAACGCATTCAAACCGAATCGCTGCGCTTCATCTTTTATATGGATCGATCCCAGCCCCAGCCGCTGGCTTAAAAATTCCAGCTTACGCAGCGGCGTGACCCGGTAATCAGGAAATTTTTGATGGAATGCTAGCACTTCGTTCCCCACGCTTTCATTCAGCAGACTCAAGTCTGCTCCCTGGCCATAGGGCTGCCGCCGGGCGTTAAGTTGAAATTTAATTGTGTCCACTATTCAGGCACCTCTATTTTCATATCGTCCTGCGACGATAACGTTATTTGCGACCATTCCGCCTAAACGACGGGTGCACGGATCCGTGCGGCCTGAGACAGGACGGTCGCTTTAAATTGGTTAAGTCAGAATGTGAGAGGCTTTTTGTCGCGATATACCGCTTTCCCACTGCCTGTGATGGTACACTGCGCCCGGCGGTTAATTGGCGCAAAGTTGCCCATCGCGCCGCAATTTTCACTCTGTTTTATCATTCTCACGCAACAACGTTGCATTAGTGAGGTTGATCACAGGCTTGCAGGACGAGATATATGATGAAACTTGACGCATGGGATAAAAAAATTCTTACGCTGTTGCAGCGTAATAATCGCTTGTCGCAACGGGAGATCGCCGATCGGATCAGCCTGTCTCCTTCGGCAGTCAATCGGCGTATCGCTGCACTGGAGGATGCAGGGGTGATTAAAGGCAGTGTTAGCTTAGTGGACGCCAGTAAAGTGGGAAGACCAATCACCATTATGGTGCAGGTGACCATTGAGAATGAACGTCTCGATCTGCTTGAGGAGGATAAACAGCGTTTCGTAACCTGTCCGCAAGTGCAGCAGGTCTACTATGTCACTGGCGACTTCGATTTCCTGCTCGTGATCAACGTCCGTGATATGGCGGAATACGAAGCGCTAACCCGTGAACTCTTTTTTGCCTCGGGAAATATCAAGTCTTTCCGGACCATCGTGTCGATGCAAAATGCGAAGCAGGAAATGACGGTCATTATCGAGTAAGTCGTGTAAAAGTCGAAATGGGGAGCCAAAGAACGCCCCGGAGGTGTATTTATTTCCGAAATCCACCCTTCCCTGTGCGAAATCTACTTGTCTGATGGAAGATGACAGGTAACATAGATATCCCCCCGCTGTTGGGGGAAGAGACTTTTTTATTGGACTACATAGAGAGATTATTATGAGCGTTGTGCCTGTAGCCGACGTACTCCAGGGCCGCGTTGCCGTTGACAGCGAAGTCACGGTCCGCGGATGGGTGCGTACCCGCCGAGATTCTAAAGCTGGCTTTTCTTTCCTCGCCGTCTATGACGGTTCCTGCTTTGATCCTGTACAGGCCGTTATTAATAATTCTCTGCCCAATTACAATCAGGAAGTGCTGCGTCTGACCACCGGCTGCTCGGTGATTGTCACCGGTAAAGTCGTAGCTTCTCAGGGTCAAGGTCAAAGCTTTGAGATCCAGGCGACCAGCGTGGAAGTGACCGGCTGGGTGGAAGACCCGGACACCTACCCGATGGCGGCCAAGCGCCACAGCATCGAGTATCTGCGTGAAGTAGCGCACCTGCGTCCGCGCACCAACCTGATTGGCGCGGTAGCCCGCGTGCGTCACACCCTGGCGCAGGCGCTGCACCGCTTCTTCAACGAACAGGGCTTCTTCTGGGTTTCCACCCCGCTGATCACCGCCTCCGATACCGAAGGCGCCGGCGAAATGTTCCGCGTGTCGACGCTGGATCTGGAAAACCTGCCGCGTAACGATCAGGGCAAAGTCGATTTCGACAAAGACTTCTTCGGTAAAGAGTCGTTCCTGACCGTTTCCGGCCAGCTGAACGGCGAGACCTACGCCTGTGCGCTGTCGAAGATTTATACCTTCGGCCCGACCTTCCGCGCCGAGAACTCCAACACCAGCCGCCACCTGGCGGAATTCTGGATGCTGGAGCCGGAAGTGGCCTTCGCCAACCTGAACGACGTTGCCGGCCTGGCGGAAGCGATGCTCAAGTACGTCTTCAAAGCGGTACTGGAAGAGCGTGCGGACGACATGCAGTTCTTCGCCGAGCGCGTGGATAAAGACGCTATCGACCGTCTGCAGCGCTTTATCACCGCTGATTTTGCCCAGGTGGATTACACCGACGCCGTTACCATTCTGGAAAACTGCGGCAAACAGTTCGAGAACCCGGTGTACTGGGGCGTGGATCTCTCCTCTGAGCACGAACGTTACCTGGCCGAAGAGCACTTCAAAGCGCCGGTGGTGGTGAAAAACTACCCGAAAGACATTAAAGCGTTCTATATGCGCCTTAACGAAGACGGTAAAACCGTCGCGGCAATGGACGTTCTGGCGCCGGGCATCGGCGAGATTATCGGCGGTTCCCAGCGTGAAGAGCGTCTCGACGTGCTTGACGCGCGTATGGCAGAGATGGGGCTTAACAAAGAAGACTACTGGTGGTATCGCGACCTGCGTCGCTACGGCACCGTGCCGCATTCCGGCTTCGGTCTGGGCTTCGAACGCCTCATCGCTTACGTCACCGGCGTGCAGAACGTCCGCGATGTTATTCCGTTCCCGCGGACGCCGCGCAACGCGACATTCTAAATTTTTCTGACATCAATCTGAAAGGCCAGCGCAAGCTGGCCTTTTTTTATGTCAATTACTGTTAGTAAAATTCAACAACCTTAAACATCAAGACCCGGAAATCACAATTATGTTACGCACTGTTTCGGTGCATCCTGGTGATGTAGATCGCACTTTATGTTCATAACTGAGCAAAACCGCTGATAAATTTGCTCATTTTTTGACCTTTACCCGCACATCTTGCAAAGACAGAGACTGAATAAAAAGAATACGAATTCAATACACAAAATGAACGAATTGCCGCTTAGCCAAATTAATCATAAATAATTCATATAGATAGATAAGTAATCGCGTTTTCCCTTATCCGGTGGAACGGAATTTTGATTAAGTTCACAAAGTTCCTTTAAATACACATTTAGTTACATGATTTTTCGTTTTGTTACTCATATGAGATATTCGTAGCATTTTCCGGCTAGCGAAACGTTGTCGCGGATGGAAAGATGCCTTCAGACACCAAACTCTCATCAATGGTTCTGTAAGTTTTTATTGACAGAACTTATTGACGGCAGTGGCACGTGTTCATATAAAAAATATTAATGAGGGTAATAAATAATGATGAAGCGCAATATTCTGGCAGTGGTGATCCCTGCCCTGCTGGTAGCCGGTGCAGCCAACGCTGCAGAAATCTATAACAAAAACGGCAACAAACTGGACTTCTATGGAAAAATGGTCGGCGAGCACGTCTGGACCACCAATGGCGACACCAGCAGCGACGATACCACCTATGCCCGTATCGGCCTGAAAGGCGAAACTCAGATCAACGATCAGCTGATCGGCTACGGCCAGTGGGAATACAACATGGACGCGTCCAATGTTGAAGGTTCCCAGACCACAAAAACCCGTCTGGCGTTCGCAGGCCTGAAAGCGGGCGAATACGGTTCATTCGACTATGGCCGTAACTACGGCGCGATCTACGACGTCGAAGCGGCAACCGATATGCTGGTTGAATGGGGCGGTGACGGCTGGAACTACACCGACAACTACATGACCGGTCGTACCAACGGCGTCGCAACCTACCGTAACTCTGACTTCTTCGGTCTGGTTGACGGTCTGAGCTTCGCGCTGCAGTACCAGGGTAAAAACGACCACGACCGTGCGATTCGCAAGCAGAATGGCGACGGCTTCAGCACCGCAGCCACCTACGCGTTCGACAACGGTATCGCACTGTCTGCAGGCTACTCCAGCTCTAACCGTAGCGTGGATCAGAAAGCTGACGGCAATGGCGACAAAGCCGAAGCCTGGGCGACCTCTGCAAAATATGACGCTAACAACATCTATGCGGCCGTCATGTACTCCCAGACTTACAACATGACTCCGGAAGAAGATAACCACTTCGCCGGTAAAACTCAGAACTTTGAAGCAGTTGTACAGTATCAGTTTGACTTCGGCCTGCGTCCGTCCATCGGCTACGTACAGACCAAAGGCAAGGACCTGCAGTCGCGTGCTGGCTTCTCCGGCGGCGATGCGGATCTGGTTAAATACATCGAAGTGGGTACCTGGTACTACTTTAACAAGAACATGAACGTCTACGCTGCGTATAAATTCAACCAGCTGGACGACAACGATTACACCAAAGCGGCTGGTGTCGCCACTGACGACCAGGCGGCCGTGGGTATCGTTTACCAGTTCTAATCTGCAGTACACCCCTTCGTGATATGCCTTCAAAGCAGGACTTCGGTCCTGCTTTTCTGTATTCGTGAGGCAAAGATCGTCTCTTTCGAAAACCTTCGCGCTTTTTGTCGCAAACGGTTGGCAATTCGTTATTCTCCCGTTAACCTGATAGCGGATTTCCCTTCAGTAATCACAATGGAACCTCGTCATGTTTGAGAACATTACCGCCGCCCCAGCCGACCCGATTTTAGGTCTGGCCGATCTGTTTCGTGCCGATGACCGCCCTGAAAAAATTAACCTCGGAATTGGTGTTTACAAGGATGAAACCGGTAAAACGCCCGTTCTGACCAGCGTCAAAAAAGCAGAGCAGTATCTGCTGGAAAATGAAACGACTAAAAACTATCTGGGCATCGATGGTATTCCTGAATTTGGTCGCTGCACCCAGGAGCTGCTGTTCGGTAAAGGCAATGCGATTATCGCTGATAAACGCGCCCGCACCGCGCAGACACCGGGCGGTACCGGTGCGCTGCGTGTCGCCGCAGACTTCCTCGCCAAAAACACCGACGTGAAACGTGTGTGGGTAAGTAATCCGAGCTGGCCGAACCATAAAAGCGTATTCACCTCTGCCGGGCTGGAAGTGCGCGAATACGCATACTACGACGCGGCTAACCACGCGCTGGACTTTGATGGTCTGCTGGCCAGCCTGAACGAAGCCCAGGCGGGCGACGTGGTACTGTTCCACGGCTGCTGCCACAACCCGACCGGTATCGATCCGACGCTCGATCAGTGGCAGCAGCTGGCGCAGCTGTCAGTGGAAAAAGGCTGGCTACCGCTGTTCGATTTCGCCTACCAGGGCTTCGCCCGCGGTCTGGAAGAAGATGCTGAAGGGCTACGCGCTTTTGCTGCTCTACATAAAGAGCTGCTGGTCGCCAGCTCCTACTCGAAAAACTTTGGCCTGTACAACGAGCGCGTCGGCGCCTGCACTCTGGTCGCCGCGGATCAGGAGACTGTAGACCGCGCCTTCAGTCAGATGAAGTCGGTGATCCGCGCCAACTACTCCAACCCGCCTGCGCACGGCGCCTCCGTGGTCGCCACCATTCTGAGCAACGATGCGCTACGGGCAATCTGGGAGCAGGAACTGACCGATATGCGCCAGCGCATCCAGCGTATGCGTCTGCTGTTCGTCAATACCCTGCAGGAGAAAGGCGCGAGCCGCGACTTCAGCTTTATCAGCCAGCAGAACGGCATGTTCTCATTCAGCGGCCTGACTAAAGAGCAGGTGCTGCGCCTGCGTGAAGAGTTCGCCATCTATGCGGTAGCTTCCGGACGTATCAACGTGGCCGGGATGACGCCTGACAATATGGCGCCGCTGTGCGAAGCCATCGTCGCCGTACTGTAAGCGATAGTATTCGGTATAAAGAAAAAGGCCGCGAATGCGGCCTTTTTTATGTGTTCGCGTCATGTCTGTTACCAGACCGGCATCTCATCCTGCAGAAACGGGTTATTACGGCGTTCCTCACCCAGCGTCGACAGCGGACCATGGCCGGGAATAAAGGTCACATCATCGCCCAGCGGCAACAGCTTTTCCTTGATAGCCGCAATCAGCTGCCCATGGTCGCCGCGCGGAAAATCGCTGCGTCCCACCCCGCCTTTGAAAATCACGTCTCCGGAGATCAGCAGTCGGGAGGCGTCATCAAAAAAGACCACATGGCCCGGCGTATGGCCCGGGCAGTGCAGCACCTGCAGCGCCACATTCCCCACATTGACCACATCGCCTTCATTGAGCCAGCGATCCGGACGCAGCGGTTGGCAATCTTCCAGGCCGAACATCCGGCTTTGCGCCGGTAATCCTTCCAGCCAGAACTCATCCTCTTTTTCCGGACCAATAACCGGTACGCCATAATGCTGCGCCAGTTCAGCCGCGGCGCCAACGTGATCGAGGTGACCATGTGTCAGCAGGATCTGCATCAGCGTGACGCCAGCCTCCGCCACCACCGCTTTGATACGTTCAGCATCGCCGCCAGGATCGACCAGCGCCGCCAGCCGGGTTTGCCCGCACCAGATAAGAGAACAGTTCTGCGCGAACGCGGTAACCGGAATAATACGATAGTTCATGACGCTCCTTTCGTTACCAGTGCCTTACGGGACCGGTATCAATATGCACAAAGTTACTACGTGGGTAATATCCTACACCACCTGCGCGCATAGATAACGCCGCTTTGCGAATATTGCTTAACGAAATACCTTCAATATGGAAATCCATCGCCTGCCCCTTGGTGTGATAGCTGTGTTTCGCTACACCACGGCTTCGTGCGCGAAGCTCATCGTTGGTATCGAGGGAACGATAGCCAGAGATAAGCTGGACAGGTTTGTTGGTGCCAAGTAGTCCCTGCAACCGATAAAGATGATCGAACAGATTTGGATCGATGGACTTAATTTTATTCGCGCGATAGTCACGGAAAAAATGGTTAAGTCTTGCTAATTCATCCTGAATATAGCCTCTGCCATCGAAAAACTCCGCCCTGAGCGATTCACCGGTATGCAGGTTATTCAGCGTCAAAATACGCGGACGGGGGGTCGAGAGGGTGGCAAATGCCGGCGCAGGGAGAATGGCGGCAGCACCCAGCGCAGCGCCACCCAACGCCAGCAATCTGCGGCGATTAGCGTCAAATTTGTCCATGATAATCAGGTCTACAGTCAATGAATCGTTATATACTTTTTCCGCTTTGCGCGATGCCAGGATCAGCTCGCTATCGCTCGCCACGACCGAGATGTTGCCCGGCAAAGGAGAGCGTTCGCGCTAACCGCGCTACGCATTGAGCGGAATGATATGTATATGCACTTCTGGCGCACGAAAGGCACCTTACCGGGCATTATTGCCAACGTCAAGGCAGCCTCACCCCAGGAAAATCGGGCGCTGCAGAGGTGCAGCGCCCTTTTTTACCCAGTGCTAGGACAACAAAATCCATTGAACTACTTCATTTACCTGATTAATTGTTCCGCTTTCGTCAGAATTTGTGCGCTGGATCGCGCGGTGATATCGTAATTGTAAATATCTGTTCGATATTGTGTACGTCCATCAGCGTCCACAAACGCCGTTAAGTAATATAAATTCACCGGTATATTTTGCCGAATATTGACATAGCGCGTATCCCCCTGCTTCAGGGCGTCGGAAATGCGCGTGTCATTCCAGCCCGCGTCCTGCAGCAGCATATTGGCCAGCTCCGAGGCTTTATTCACCCTGACGCAGCCGGAACTGAGCGCACGGACATCCTTCTGAAACAGATTATGGTTCGGCGTATCGTGCAGATAGATAGCATCCGAACTCGGCATATTAAACTTGTAACGCCCCAGTGAATTACGTGCCCCAGGCGCCTGCTGAAAACGGAACGGTAAATTGTTCTCGGTGATGGTTGACCAGTCAACCCGGTAAGGATCGATGGTCTCTTTACTGTTCCAGCCGCGCATCACGGTGTAGCCATGCTGCTCCAGATAGCCAGGATTATTACGCACCTTCGGCAGAATATCTTTGCGCGCCAGGGTGGGCGGTACGTTCCACGGCGGATTGACCACTACGTTGTTCAGCGCGCTGCTCATCATCGGCGTCTTGCGGTCCGGACGTCCGACGATCACCCGCGAGGCCAGCACCTGACTGCCGTCCTGGTAATAGACCAGCGAAAACGCGGGAATATTCACCATGATACCGGTCGATAGTTTGCCTGGCAGCAGACGTAGACGCTGAATGTTCAGCGCCAGCACGCCAGCGCGCTGCGCCGATGAGACATTGAGCCAGTCACGGGTGGATTGGCCGATGACCCCATCCGCCCCCAGCCCCTGCATGGCCTGAAAGCGCTTAACGCCCTCCACCAACTGGCGATCGTACACACCGCGCGCCGCGGGCTTGCTCTTTTTCTTCGCCGAAGGACTCACCACGTCGCCGGGCAGAACGATATTGGCGGAATTTTCCAGCATCCCGGTACGCTGGAGGATCTCGCGCAGCGCGCCGATATCATTGCTCCATTCTCCCGGACGCAGCGAGCCGCTGCCGGTCATCTGCGGCCATGGACGTGAATCAGCCACCAGCGCCAGCAGCGACTGGTGCATGGCCTCATACTGCGGATGACGCGGCGCCAGGCCGGCGATAAACGCCGGCAGGGAGCCATTATCCAGCGCCAGCTGCCACTGGTTAATCACCGACAGCGGCGGGGTCGCCATCTTGTACGGTGTCGAGCTATATAACCAGCGGGTCCCCTGGGTGGGGATGCCGCTGATAAAGTGCAGATAGCCCATCATGGCATCAGACAACACCACATCGCGCGCCATACCGGTGACGGCAGGATCGGTCAGCAGACTGACCCAGGTGGTAAATTGCGGCTGAAAACCGGCGATGGCGATCTCCGCCAGCTGCTGCTGGAACGCCTGCACCGCCTCGCGGTTTTCCCACATCGGTTTCATATCCCTGGCGGCGTATAGCGAGACCAGCGGATTCATAAAGACGGGTTTGTAGCCAGCCGGCAATAGCGCTTCGATCTGGGCGCGACTGTTCGCCGCGGCTTCCATCGACAGCGGCTGCTCACCGGCCAGCTTCGCGACCGCCGGCGATTGCCCGTCGCTTTGCGACAGCGCGACGGAAAGCTCTCCAGGCGTAGCGGAGCTATCACCTGGTACGACTTCAGGCTCTGCGGCCTGGACATTGAACAGCGGAGCAAATGCCATTGCCAGGCTCAGACTGAGCGCTGACAATGGACGACCATACCGTTTCTTAAGCAACATCCCTTGCCCCCTGTTGTCACACATTGCCGCCCACAAATTCGTGGGCTTTAACACAGTATATAAAGACGAAAAGGCTTTTGCCTTACCTAATGTAAAGAAGCTTAAAGATTATACCACCCTGGCATAGCAAGCTGGATAGCAAAAAGGGCAACTTAACGTTGCCCTTTTCAGCGCTTACCCGCCAGTAGTGAGCTGCATCGTCAGGAGGCGTCGGCCGTTCCCGGCAGCGCTTCCGGCAGCGGCGCAGCAAACCCGCGCAGCCCCACGACGTGCACATGTTCGTGATTATTGAACACCTTACGCACCAGTTTATAGGTAGTGCCTTTTTCCGGACTGATGTTCTCCGGCGCTGCGATAATCAGCTGCATCTCCAGACGTTCGCACAGCTCGAACAGGGTGGCGATGGAGCGGGCGTCAAGACGCGCCGCTTCATCGAGGAACAGCAGACGGCAAGGCGAGATATCCTTGCCGCGCAGGCGACGGGATTCATCTTCCCAACTCTGCACCACCATCACCAGAATCGACATCCCGGTACCGATAGCTTCCCCGGTAGACAGCGCGCCGGACTCCGCGCGCAGCCAGCCGTCGGAGCCGCGGTTAACTTCCACTTCCATCTCCAGATAGTTGCGGTAGTCGAGCAGCTCTTCACCGATGGTTTGCGGCGTGCGCTGCCCCATGTCGATCTGTGGGTTGAGACGCTGATAGAGCTTGGCCAGCGCCTCAGAGAAGGTCAGACGATTGCTGTTAAACAGATCCTGGTGCTGCTCATGCTGCTCGGAGAGCACGTCGAGCAGCATCGAGTGGGTCTCACGCACATTGACGTTCAGACGCACGCTGTTGACCTGGCCGAAGGAGACGCTCTGCAGACCCTGGTTGAGCATCCGGATACGGTTCTGCTCGCGCTGAATGGTTTTGCGAATAATGTTGGCCACGCTGCGGGAACTGATCGCCAGCTTCTGTTCACGGTTGGTCAGCTCTTCGGTCAGGCGGCTGAGCTCGATCTCCATCTGCTCGATCGCTTCCACCGGATCATCGGTGCGAATAATATCCTGACGAATACGCTCCCGCAGATGCTGGTACACGGCAACGAAGAACTGAATTTTGCGCTCCGGACGCTTCGGATCTTCCGAGATACGCAGCACGTCACGCAGATGTTCGTTATCGGCGACCGCCAGACGCAGCGCCCCCAGCGCCTTATCCGACATTGAGCGCAGCTCATCGGCGGAGAGATAGGCCAGCTCGCGGCGATGCAGACGACGTTCGACGCCGTTGTCTTTCACCAGACGCATCACCGCGCACCAGCCCGCCTTGGCGGTCACCACCTGCTCGCGCATTTCGCAGTAATCGCGCTCCAGCTTGCGCAGTTTACGGGTCAGGTTGTCCATTTCCGCTTCGCAGAAGGTCAACGCTTTCTCCAGCTGATTGCGTCGGGAGCGGTTATTGCTCAGCTGCATGTGCAGTTCATCGCGACGCGCGCGAGCACGCTCTTCCGCGCCGGCGTCGGCGCGCACGCCAATGTCCTGCAACTCTTTATACAGATCGTTGAGCAGCTCTTTCTTGGTGTCATACGAGCTCTTCAGCGAGGCCAGCACCTGATTGTACTGACTAAGCTGCGCCGCATGGGCACGCATCGCGTCGCGCGCGCGGCTGCGTTCGGACTCCGCCTGCTCCAGACGCTGGCGCAGCTTCTCGTTGAGATCGCTGTTGCCGCTGAGCATTTCCGCCGAATCGGAGTAGCTGAAGTGGGCCCTGCGCTGCACAACTTCCGCCAGGGCAAAAGCCTGCTGACGCGCATCGCGCTGGGTTTGCTGCGCATAGGCGTAATCTTCTTTCAGCTGCTCAAACTGCTCCGGATCGCTCTGCAGCACCGAAACAATAGGCTCCAGCTTCGCCAGCTGGTTACCGTGCTGCTGAATAAAGCGCGCGGCCTCCTGCGCTTCGTCCAGACGTTCCTGGATCTCGTCCACGCGGTCGGCCAGCGTATCATCCGCCAGCAGGTTCAGGCGCGGCAGCAGGCGGTTGAGCGCCGACACGCCCTCTTTCGCCTGCTCGTACTGCACACGGTTCTGCTGGTTATCGCTTTCATGGGCGCTCAGCGCACGCTCCAGCTCGCCGCGGCGGCTGTTGAGTTTGCGGATCTCTTCTTCCGGATCGTCCTCGAAAGCCACCGCCAGATGGCTGCCGATAAAGCGGCTGAAGGCCTGGTGCAGGCGCTGGGTTTTCTGCACATCGAACGACAGGGTCGCAAAACGCTCTGACAGCGATTCACGCTCGGCATGCAGGGTTTCAATGCGGTTTTCACGTGCCGCGCGGCCAAACAGCGGCAGCGACGGGAAGCGCGAATAACGCCACTGGCGATCGGCAATCTTCACCACCACCGCTTTTTCCAGCTCGTCGACGCTGAATACGCTGTCATCGAAGGACTGCGGATCGCCTTCGATCAGATAGAGATCTTCCGGGCAATCTTCCAGCCCCTCAAGCTGCTCGGCTACCCGCGACAGATCCGGTACCACGATCGCATGGCGCGACGGACCGTACAGCGCGGAGAAGTACGGCGCATCGTCCAGGCTAACATCATCGTAGATCTCGGACAGCAGAACGCCGCCGAACCGTTCCGCCAGGGCGTTGAGGCGCGGATCTTCCGAACCGCCCGGCTGGCTAAGACGCTCGATTTCTTCGTCGATGGCGCGCTTGCGGGCGCCGACCTCGTCACGTTCAACGATAGCCTCTCGTTCACGCTCCAGCAGCTGCTGCAGGTATTCGGTGACCTCCTGGCCGGACGCAAACTGCTCGCCGCTTTGCTCGCACAGCTGGTTAAGGCTGTTCTGCGCCGCCAGCCAGACCGGCGCCCGACGCATCAGCGTCTGGGTACGCGACTGCAGTTGCTCCAGCTCCTGACGCAGCGCCATGCGCTGCTCCTGAGCATTGGAGACGCTGTCGGCCAGCGACGCGATGCGCGCTTCCAGCTCCTGATGCAGCGTTTCCAGATCGTCGATATCGTAGCGTTTACCCTGGCGTTTGCAGAACTCGGCCAGCTGACGCTCAGCGTCCTGCTGCTCGCGCAGGCGCTGTTCAAGCTCGTTGAGGCGGCTGCGCAGCCCCTGCGCCTGCTCGGCCTGGTGGCGCTGGTTCACGCCGTCGCGCAGCAATTCGCGCGCTACGTCCCAGGCTTCATTGCGCGCCAGCGGGCCGTTAATCGCCGCCACCAACTGGTAAGCCTGTTCAAACTGGCTGTGCGCGGTTTGCGCCACGCTCATTTTCTGTTCCAGCGACAGCATTTTCTCCGTCGCTTCCTGCTCTTTCGCCTGGAAGGTTTCCAGCCACTCGTCGGCGCTCTCCGGGGTCAGATCCGGCAGATGGCACAGCGCCTTCGCGCGCTCCAGCGCCTGCAGCGCCTGGTTATACTGAATGGCGCGGGTCTGCTGCACATCGAGCGCCTGCTGATAGTCGGCGAGTTGGCTTTTCAGCTCATCCACTTCCAGCTCGGCGGCCTCAGCGCGGGCTTCGTTCTCTTCCTGACGATCGACGGCTTCCGCCACCACTTCATTCTGCTCTTCCAGACGGATCTGCAGCTCGTCGAGATCCGCTTCGTAGCGCTCGATTTTTTCCTGCTGACGCAGCGCAGTCTGCACCAGGTTCAGGTGATCGCTGGCGGCCTGGTAATCGGCTTCCAGATCGCCCTCCGCGCCGTTATGCTCCTGCAGTTCGCGCGCCATGTCGACGTGCTTATACTGCTCAGCCGCCAGCTGCGAACGCGAGGTGAAGAGATCGCGGCGATACTCCAGCGCCTTATCCAGGTGAATGCGCCTCTCGTTGGCGTGACGCATATAGTCCGCCGCCACGTAGTTGGTGGCTTCGCTGATCAGGTGTTTAAACAGATCGCGGTCGGACTGGGTAACGCGAATGGCTTCCAGCGTCATGCGGTTTTCCCGCAGCGCCGCTTCCATATCCTGGAACGCTTTACGCACGCCGCTGTTTTCCGGCAGCAGGTAGTCGCGCAGCGAGCGGGTAATGGTGCTGGAGATCCCGCCGTACAGCGAGGCCTCAATCAGGCGGTAGTACTTGCTACGATCGGAGGCGGAACGCAGGCGACGCGCCACCACGCCCAGATCGAACATTAGCGAGTGATATTCGGTGATCGAGTTGAACTGTTTAAACTGGACCCCTTCCATCGCCTCGAGTTTATCTTTCAGCTCGTTGAGGCTCACGACGCGCGCCTGGCGATCGTTCAGCGTTTCGGTCAACAGCTGGGTCGGCAGGATAGAGGTCGGCAGTCCCTGAATGGCGAAAGGTTTAATATCGACTTTACGATCGCGCCCGGCGACCTGCTGCAGGCGCACGCCGACCACCACGCGCTGGTGGCGGGAGTTGATCACATCGAGTACCGAGTAACACACCCCGGCGCGCAGCTTACCGTGCAGGCCTTTATCGCGTGAGCCGCTGGTGGCCCCCGCTTCGGTGGTGTTACGGAAGTGCAGCAGGGTTAAATCCGGGATCAGCGCCGTGACGAAGGCCGCCATGGTCGTGGACTTACCCGCGCCGTTCCCCCCGGAGAGGGTGGTCACCAGTTCATCAAGATCAAAGGTCCGGGCAAAGAAGCCGTTCCAGTTAACCAGCGTTAGCGAGCGAAACTTACCGCGTTCAATCATTACTCTTCCTCCCCGCTATCCGGCTGGTTTTCTTCATTCTCATCATTGAGCTGCAGGTGATTTTCCAGGGCCATCGCTTCCCCGTCGCGGATCAGACGGCGCTGCGCTTCGCGCGGGTCGTCGCCGGCGCGCACATCGGCGCCAAAGCGGAATACCGATTCGGTAATGCGAAACTTGCTACTATCGTGGCCCATAAACCACACCATCCCCAGACGGCGTAAGCGGTTAAGCGAGGCCCGCATTTTTTCCTGCAGCTTCTGGCGGTCCAGATCCGAACCGGTGGAACGGTTGTTCACCAGCTTCAGCAGCCTGGATTCATCGGCCAGGGTCAGCAGCTCGTCATAGAGCTCCTGCTGGGTAAAAATCCCTTCGTTCGCCAGGCGCTCCGGGCTGAGATAGAGATAGCAAAGAATTTTGCCCACCATCATATCCAGCTCGGACAGTACCGAGCGCGAAATCAGCGTGGTGGACCGCGGGCGCAGGTAGAAGAATCCCTCCGGCGCGCGGATCAGCTCGACGTTATAGCGAGCGTAAAACTCTTCCAGGTAATCCTGAAAATCCATCAAAAATGCGTGATTATCCAGCTCGTCGAGACCGATATGACGGCCCGCGCGCAGGGCGCTGTCCAGCGCCGGAAATAACGGATTGGCCAACGCCTGCGCCAGCTTAACCGGCATCACTTGTTCAATATTTGTCAATGACATGCGCCTGTACCTTGGCTCCGTAATCATTAATCGGCTGCCATTTTGCCGGCAGTCCGGTGAAATCTGCCTGGGCGACGCCCAGCTGTACCGCCTGATCCACGACGATCCGCGCCACGTCGAAGTGACGCCCGCGCGGATACTGCGCCAGGAACTCCCGTGCCACCAGGCCGAGATCCAGCGGTATTCCTTTCTCTTTATAGACCACCAGCTGCGCTTCGATCAGCGCCGCCAGCTGCTCGCGAATTTCGTTAAACTCTTCAAATTCGAGGTCCGCCGGCAGCTCGCCGGTGACCTCTTCATCGCGCAGGGCCATCTCTTCATCGCGCATATCCAGCAGGCGGTCGGCGTTGGCGTAAGTTAGCGCCCACGGTTCATCAAAATAGGTCTGTACCGACTGGCGCAGACGCTGGGCGAAGACGCGGTTCTTATCCATATCGATAGCGGTACGGATAAACTTGTGCACATGGCGGTCGTAGCCGATCCACAGGTCAATCGCCTGCTGACCCCAGCTGACGATGCGGTCGAGCTTGCTTTGCAGATCGAACACCAGCCGATCGACAAAATGGAGATCGTCGCGCGCCATGGTCGAGTCCTGAATGCGCAGCAGGTTCGCCTGCAGCTTATCCCCTGCCGCATCCAGCGTATCCTGCAGTTCGCGCAGGGTGCCGGAGGTTTCCGACAGCAGCAGTTCACAGCTGGAAATCGCCGCGCGCCAGTCTTTATTCAACAACTGCGCGATATCGTCTTTCACCAGCTGCTGCTGCTCATCCATAATGCGCTGCGTCAGGTCGATGCTGTCGAAAATTTCCGCTACGGAATACTTCAGCGGCGCAAAAACGTTGCGATGCCAGTGGAATTCATCACCGCCCTCTTCCGCGGCGTCCGCCGCGCGCTTCAGCTCGCCGGCAACGATCGACAGCTGCATCGAGAGACGCAGCGTCGAGAATTCGCGCTGTCGGATATAATAATCGGTGATCCCAATCCCCAACGGCGTCAGGCGATAGATCGCATTGCCTTCGGTAATTTCGCTGGTAAAGCGGTTCAGCAGACGCTGGCGCACCAAATCGTTGATCGCGTTATTGGCGCGCTGGCTGATGGTTTCGCTGGTCTGCTCAAACGCATCACTGACGTGGCGGAACGCATCCACCAGTTCACCCTCGCTCATTTCCCCTTCCAGTCGTTCACCATTCAGAGTGGCGATCGCCAGCAGGAAAGAGAGTCTGTCGACCGGTAGCGAGATTGAAAAATCATTTTTTCTGGCCCAGGCAACCAGTTCGGGGACTGTCTGGGAAAATTCACTCATACTTTATCCTTGCATCTGCGGCTATGAGCCTGGCTCTTAAGCGCGGTGACATGAATATAACGGCCCAGGCTGAGATACGGCTCCTGACGACAGTAGCGCGTCTCCAGCGCCAGCAGCGCCGCATAGCTGTCATGCTGTTGGCGTTTTTCACGCAGATAATCATGAAACACCCGCACGCCGGTTTTGCTGACGATCTGCCAGCCAATCTCTTCCAGCCAGTGATAAACCTGCTGTGGTTCACGCGGATAATCCGGCGACAGCGTGCGTTTTTTCTTTTTTGGCATGCCCAGTTGAACGTAATCAAAATTACCGGCAACCATATTGTGCATCAACAGGCCGTTAGCATTGTAGAACATCAATGACAGTCCACCGCCAGCACGCAGCGTCGACCACAGGGTATGCAGTATTTCCTGGGGCTCCGCCACCCACTCCAGCACCGCATGAAACAGTACCAGATCGACCGGGCTTTCCAAATGCTGCGCAATATCCTGAGCCGCGCATTGTACAAAATGCATGTTGTCGATCACACCTTTATCGGCGGCCGCCTGGCGGGCGGGAGCCACCATCTCAGCGGAGAGATCGCACAGCGTCACGTGATGGCCCAGTTGCGCGACTTTGATGGCCGTTTGCCCTTCCCCGCCGCCGGCATCCAGCACCCTCAGCGGTCCCGGCCCCAGCTGCGCCAACAGCGGTTCCAGATCCTGCCAGAGGATCGCCTGACGCAACTGGCCTTTTGTGGTGCCGTAAATATTGCGCGAAAACTTTTCAGCAATGTCATCGAAATTGCGATCCTGCACGAGTGACTCCACAAGCCAACACAAAACCGCTATTTTGTCATACCCGCGCCGAGAATGAAGCGATCTGTTATAAGATCCGAACATAACTTTGGTTATATGGTTAAAAAAGGAACCATCTGGCATGCTTTTCACGCTAAAAAAGATCGTCGGCGGCCTGCTGTTGCCGCTACCCGCCTTACTGTTGCTGATCGGTATCGGGATCGCGCTGTTATGGTTCAGCCGCTTTCAGCGTACCGGAAAGCTATGCGTGAGCCTCGGCTGGCTGCTGCTGACGCTGCTGAGCCTGCAGCCCGTGGCCGACAGCCTGCTAAAACCGATTGAAGATACCTACCCCACCTGGCGCGGCGAGCAGCCGGTGAACTACGTGGTGGTGCTGGGCGGCGGCTATACCTGGAATCCGGAGTGGGCGCCAAGCTCTAATCTTATCAATAACAGCCTGCCGCGCCTGACGGAGGGCATCCGCCTGTGGCAGGCGAATCCCGGTTCGAAAATGATCTTTACCGGCGCGGCGGCGAAAACGAACCCCGTCAGCACGGCGGAAGCCGGGGCGAGAGTGGCGGAGAGCCTTGGCGTACCTCGCAGCGATATCATTGTGCTCGATCGGCCGAAAGATACAGAAGAGGAAGCGCTGGCGGTGAAGCGCGCCATCGGCGACGCGCCCTTCCTGCTGGTCACCTCGGCGTCACACCTTCCGCGGGCGATGATATTCTTTCGCCATGCCGGCCTGGATCCGCTTCCCGCGCCGGCCAATCAGCTGGCGGTGACCTCGCCGCTCAATCCGTGGGAGCGGGCCATTCCTTCTCCAGTGTGGCTGATGCACAGCGACCGGGTCGGCTATGAAACCCTTGGTCGCGTCTGGCAATGGCTGAAAGGCAGCTCAGGCGAGCCAGGGCAGGAGTGATTTTGCAGCGAGGTCAAAACGGGCGCGATCAAAGCGCCCGGTGTTGACCAGACTATCCACCTCATCCCACAGCAGATAAAGCCAGCGCCGCCAGACAAAGGCCTCGGAAACTGGCGCCTGCTGCAGGTAGCGCCACAGCAGCTGTTCCGCCTGGCCGCCTTCAGCAAGGCGGAACAGTTCATACTCGCGTGGCGCCCACAGCATCATCCCCGGCCCCACCATCGCCAGCAGCTGATCGCTGCGCGGATCTTTTAGCATGCTGCGCAGAGTGAAGTTGCCATGCACCAGCACAGCATTATCATTGAAATCGCGGAATAGCTCCGGAAGGCACTCGCGGGAGCGGAACAAAAGGCGCTTATCCTGCATGGTGAGACCGGTGTCCTGATACAGGTTCAGGGTGCTCCACAATATCTCTACCCGCTGGCGGTACCAGTTCGGCCATAGGTTTTCCTGGGTATTGTCGACCATTCCCACGCAGCCGCCACTGTCCTGCCGATGCCACGCCAGCAGCGCCTCGACGATTTGCTCCTGCAGTTGCTCCCAGCGCGCCGGGGTGCGCGTCGGCGCCTCCACCGGTACGCCGCGCAGGCGCTCAAGCAACAGCACATCTGGTCCGGGATGTTCTTCGTGCGTCATGACGCCATAAACCACCGGCATACGCACCGTACCATTACGCGCCAGGGTCGAGATCTTCCATGCCAGCTGCCGCGCCACGCCGGGCGTGGTGAAACTTCGCGCCAGCAGCGGCATCGGGTTTCCCTGCGCATCGTACAGGAACCACAGCGCCGTAGCGGCTTGTTCACTGACACACTCCACCCGGCTTAGCTTTTCGCCAAGAAGATGACTGAGTTCGGTTCGCAACTGTTCCATTGTCGATTACCCCTATGAACACTACTGGTTTCATAATGAGCGCCCGCACCTGGGTTGTCATCGGATAAGATCAAAAAGGGGTAAAAAAAGCAAAAAACCGACGGGGATATCCCCTCCAGCAAGGAGGGGACAGAGGGCTAACGCAGCTCAGCGCGGACGCGCTCCAGATCTTCCGGGGTATCCACGCCGGTGCCGGGCACTTCGGCCGCCACGGCGACATGGATTTTCTCGCCATACCACAGCACTCGCAGCTGCTCGAGCATTTCAATCTGCTCCAGCGGGCTCGGCGCCCAGCTGACATAGCGGCGGATAAAGCCGGCGCGATAGCCATAGATGCCGATGTGACGCAGCAGGGAGTCACCGATGGTCTCGCGGGATTGGGCAAAGCGATCGCGATCCCAGGGAATAGTCGCGCGGGAGAAATAGAGCGCGTAACCCTTGGCATCCATCACCACTTTGACCGCATTCGGGTTAAACGCCTCTTCCGCATCATGGATCGGTACCGCCAGGGTCGCCATTCCGCTGCTGCTGGCAGCCAGATTCTCCGCCACCTGGCGGACAATCGCCGGGGGGATCATCGGCTCATCGCCCTGAATATTGACGATAATGGTGTCATCGCTGAACGCACACTTTTCCACCACTTCCGCCAGCCGTTCGGTGCCGGACTGATGGTCGGCGCGGGTCATACAGACCTCGCCGCCGGCGGCTTCAACCGCCCGGGCGACATCTTCGTGATCGGTGGCGACAATAATGCGATCCGCGCCGGATTCGCGAGCGCGCTCCAGCACATGGACAATCATCGGCTTACCATTAATGTCCTGCAGTGGTTTTCCCGGCAGGCGCGTGGAGGCGAAACGCGCAGGAATAATGACCACGAAACTCATGAGTGACTCTCTTCTAGCGCCAGCGGACGCGCCTCTGTCTCCAGCAGCACCGGGATACCGTCGCGCAGCGGAAACGCCAGGCTATCAAGTTTGCAAATAAGTTCTTGCTTATCCTGACTGTAATACAGCTTGCCGTTACAGACCGGGCAGGCGATGATTTCAAGTAAACGGTGATCCATGTTTCCTCCTGATGGACCGGATAGATTTCTCAGCAGCATATCACAGGAAGGCAGGCGCCGGGATCAATCGGCGTCGATTTCCCACCCCTGCTCCTGGCCGACAAACAGCCCTTCCGGCAGGCGTCGGCACAGGATCCGCTCTGCCGATTGCCAGCGTGCGAAGTCGTTAATCGCCCGGCGCAGCCCCTGCTCCAGACCACGGGTGATCTTCACCACCTCCTCCAGCCACAGAGCGAAGATCTCCAGCTCCCGGCTTTTGCGATGTATTTTACTGTCCATCCGCCCGACCAGTTTTCCCTGGTGCAGCAGAGGCAGTACGAAGTAGCCATACTGACGCTTCGGCGCCGGGGTATAACACTCCAGGCGATAGCTGAAGTTGAACAGCTGCTCAGCGCGTTTCCGATCCCAGACCACCGGGTCGAAGGGCGAGAGCACGGCGCTATGGCTGGCGGTCAGCTTACCGCCGGGCGCGGTCTCCAGCTGCGCCAGCGCCTCGTGATGCAGCCACATCTCGCCGAGTGCTTCCACGTTAACTGGCACCACCAGCCCCTCTTCCTGCCAGGCCGCCAGCAGACCCGGTAGCGACGGCTGGCGCAAGCGATAGTAATCGGCCAGCCACTGGGCGCGGAAGATGCCGAGACTACGGGCGCTATTGCGCAACATAATGGCCTCTGCGTCTTCGCGGGAGAGCGCGTCGCGCTCGTCGTCCCAGTCCGGCATCACCCGCCGGGTTAGATCATACACGCGGTGAAAATTGCGCCGCTCCACCACCATCACTTCGCCGGCGGTAAACAGCCCTTCCAGGTGGCGCTTATGCGGTTTCCACTCCCACCAGCCGCTGGCGCCTTTGCGCGGGTGGGTAAAATCCGCCGAGCGAACCGGGCCGTTTTGCCCGATATGCGCCACCAGCTCGGCAATACTCCCGGCATGCTCCTCCATCCACGCGCGATGGTATTTCCAGCCCATATTGTCGGGATTCAACATGCGATGGCGCACCAGGGCGAAATCGCTGCGCGGCAGAAAGCAGGCTTCATGCGCCCAGTATTCCATTAGCTCGCCGTTGCGCAGCGACTCATCCAGCCAGTGCTGCGGATAGCTGCCAAGACGGCTGAACAGCACCAGGTAGGGGCTGCGGGCCACCACGTTGATGGTATCGATTTGTAGCAGCGACATCTGCTGGATGGTGGAAAGAATGTCTTTCGGGCGAGCGCAACGTCGGGGCTTCTTTAACAACCCCTGCGCCGCGAGATGGAGGTGGCGCGCCTCGTTAAGCGATAGTTGCAATACCGACATGCAGGTTCTCCGTCAGGAATTCCAGCACAGCGGCGAGCAAAGCCGGCGCGTCAGTTAACGTTGCGCCAACGTCGCTAAGTCCGCAAGCAACCGCTGTGCGCGTTCATCGGCCATTATGGCGTCGACCGGTAAATACCACCAGTTTGCAGCGGCGAAATCGCGACATTTCACGGCATCTTTCTCGGTCATCAGCAGCGTCTGATCGGCGGTCACCAGGGCGGCGACATCAGCCTGGCTCAGCGCCTGATGGTCCGCCAGCGCCACGGTTTTGACCGGCTGGACGCCGCAGCTTTCGAGGGTGGCGAAGAAGCGCGGCGGATGGCCGATGCCGGCCATCGCCACTACGTTCGTGAAGGTGGAGACATCGCGACGTTCGCCGGTAAGCAGGTTAACCGCCATCCCTGGGCGCAGCCGCATCGGGATCTCACCCGGACGCGCCACGCCGCCGTTAACGATAACCGCATCAACGCTTTGCAAGCGCGACGCCCGCTCGCGCATCGGCCCGGCAGGCAGCCACCAGCCGTTGCCAAAGCGGCGCACGCCGTCAATAACGACAATTTCTCTGTCCCGCGCGAGCTTATAGTGCTGTAAACCATCGTCGGTCACAATCATCTGCAGATCGTGCGCGCTGAGCAACGCTTTTACCGCGTCGCTGCGCAGCGGGGCGACAGCGACCGGGGCACCGGTACGCTGATGGATCAACACCGGTTCATCACCCGCCTGCGCCGTACTGGTCCTGTCGTCCAACACCAGCGGATAGCGGTCGGCTTTACCGCCGTAGCCGCGAGACACGACGCCAACGCGAATACCGCGCTGCTGCAGCTGCTCCACCAGCCAGATCACCACCGGCGTTTTGCCATTGCCGCCAGCGGTCAGGTTACCAACCACCACCACCGGCACCGGCGCGCGCCAGGCTTTTTGCCACCCCAGCTGATAGCTGAGGCGAATCACCCCGCTCACCAGGCCATACAGCCAGGAGAGCGGCAGCAGCAGGCGCCACAGCGGCGATTCCCCGGACCAGATGCGCGCGATCATTCGCCGAATTGCATCTTATGCAGCTGGGCGTACACGCCCTTATGCTCCAGCAGGTCATGGTGCGTTCCGCGCTCCACGATCCGCCCGTCTTCAACCACCACGATTTCATCAGCCTGCTCAATGGTCGACAGACGGTGAGCGATAACCAGCGAGGTACGGTTTTTCTGCAGCTCATCCAGCGCCGCCTGAATAGCACGCTCGGACTCGGTATCCAGCGCCGAGGTGGCTTCATCGAGGATCAGGATCGGGCTGTTACGCAGCAGCGCGCGGGCAATAGCAATACGCTGGCGCTGGCCGCCGGACAGCATCACGCCATTCTCGCCGATGATGGTATCCAGACCATTATCCATCTTGTTAATGAAATCCATGGCGTAGGCCATGCGCGCGGCCTCTTCAATCTGCTCGCGGCTGTACTCTTCGGTACGGGCATAGGCGATATTGTTGGCGACGGTATCGTTGAACAGATGCACGTTTTGTGAAACCAGCGCCACCTGGTCGCGCAGCGAGCTCAGCTTGTACTCGCGCAGGTCGTGGCCATCCAGCAGGATCTGCCCCTCGTCGACATCGTAGAAGCGGGTGATCAGGCTGGCAATGGTCGATTTACCCGACCCTGAGCGCCCCACCAGCGCCACTGTTTTCCCTTCCGGGATATCGAGATTGATATTGCGCAGCGCGGCCACTTCGCGACCCGGGTAGGTAAAGGTGACGTTCTCGAACTTGAGATTGCCTTTCGCCCGCTCAATGACCCGCGTACCTTCGTCTTTTTCCTGCTCGGAATCGAGGATCGCAAACAGCGTCTGGCACGCCGCCATCCCGCGCTGGAACTGGGCATTGACGTTGGTCAGCGACTTCAGCGGACGCATCAGCGCAATCATCGAGGAGAAGACCACGGTAATGGTCCCGGCGGTCAGGGTGTCCATCACGCTCGGGAAGCTGGCGGCATACAGGACAAAGGCCAGCGCCAGGGAGGCGATAAGCTGAATGATCGGGTCGGAGATAGACGAGGCGGAAACCATCTTCATCCCCTGCAGACGCATTTTATTGCTGACTTTATCAAAACGTTTGGTTTCCACTTCCTGGCCGCCAAACATCAGCACCTCTTTGTGCCCTTTCAGCATCTGCTCGGCGCTGGTGGTGACCTGCCCCATCGTGTTCTGCATATTCTTACTGATATTGCGAAAACGCTTGGAGACCACGCGGATCGCCACCGACACAATCGGCGCCAGTACGATCAGGATCAGCGACAGCTGCCAGCTGTAATAGAACATCATCACGAACAGACCGATAATCGATGCCCCTTCGCGGACCACGGTGATCAGCGCGCTGGAAGAGGAGGAGGCGACCTGCTCAGAATCATAGGTGATGCGTGACAGCAGCGTTCCGGTAGACTGCTTGTCAAAGAAGGCCACCGGCATACCCATCATGTGGCCGAACAGGCGACGACGCATGGTCATCACCACTTTGCCGGAAACCCAGGAAATACAATAGCTCGAGATGTAGCTGGTGATCCCACGCAGCACCATCAGGCCGATAACCACCAGCGGCATCCATAGCAGCACTGAGCGATCCGTTTTACCAAAACCATCATCCAATAACGGTTTAAGAAGCGATAACATGAAGGTGTCACTGCCCGCGTTAAGCACCAACGCCACCGCCGCTACGATTAGCCCGGCTTTAAACGGCGCGATAATCGGCCAAAGTCGGCGGAAGGTCTGCCACGTGGAGAGATCTTTATCGTTCTGCATTCAATAAACCAGCTTGTGTTGAAATAGCCGCATATTCTACCCGTTATCGGCGGGCGCGCCAAACCACTGATGATACCAACGCGGTAAAACTTGATCCCGTAAGCTATGGATTTGCCACCCTTCTGCGGAAAAAACCACCGTTATCTGCCCCTGCTGCGGCGTGGCGAACCAGCGATAACCCCGCTGGCGGTAGCGCTGAACCACCTTGTACGAGGGCATCCGCCATGCATTGTAGCGCGAAGCGGAGGCCAGCGCGGCCGCGCCATCCACCCGGCGGACCAGCAGCGCGCTGGAGGAGGTATTGCTGCCGTGGTGGGGAACCTGAATAAGTGTAGACGTCAGATGCCGCCAGTAACGGCTGATCATCGCCTGCTCCGCCTGACGTTCTATATCGCCGGTGAGCAGGATGCTGGAGCGACCATCATCGATCCGCACCACACAGGAATGATTGTTACCCTTTGCCGTGCTGCCCGGTAGCGGCCACAGGGCCTGGAAGTTGAGTCCCTGCCATTGCCAGCGCTCACCGCGATGACACGGCAGATGATGCGCCCAGCCTAACGGGCTGCGCACCCACGCCTGCGGCCATGCCTGCAGCACTGAATCAAGGCCGCCGCGATGATCCAGATGTTCATGGCTCAGCATAATCCCTTGCAGCTGCAGATGGTGCCAGCGCAGCCACGGGATAATCACCTGTTGACCGCTATCACCCTGCGGCCAAGCCGGCCCGGTATCGTAAAGCAATGCCTTACCGTGACGCTCGATCACCATCGCCAGCCCCTGTCCGACATCCAGCATCGTCACCCGCCATTCGTCCGCAGGCGGTTGTCGGCTGAATGGCCGCGTCAGTAAAAACAGCACGCTGAGACACAGCGCCGGTGAATGCCGCCAGCTCTGAAAACGCCAGCCCATCACCAACAGCCACGGCAGGATACTGATCCACAGCCAGCGAGCATCCAGCGTCAACCAGCCGTCCGGTAAACGTCGTAATCCCCAAAACAGTAGCGCCAGCACGCGATCGGCCGCCAGCCAGAGTAGCGACTCCACTAACTCCGGCCCCGAGAGATGCACCAGCATCGCGGTCAGAATAAGCGGCACCGCCAACAGGGTGACTAACGGTACCGCCAGCAAATTAGCCGCCATCGACGTCAGGCTGACTCCATGGAATAGCAACAACTGCAGCGGCAGCAGCAGCAGCGTCACGCCAGCCTGCAAATGAACAAGAGCAATTATGGTCTTCCACGGCCAGCGCCAGCGGCCGGCAGGCAACGGGAGCCACTGGAACCAGAAGATCAGCCCCGCCACGGCGAAGGCAGATAGCCACAGGCTTTGCGACAGGACCGCCAGCGGGTCGGCAACCAGTATCGCTCCCAGACAGCAGAGCCACACCTGCCACGCCGTCCAGCGTTGACCCGACAAACGTAAAGCACAACAGACCGCAAGCCCTAAGCAAGTGCGCAGGGCCGGCGGCTGCATACCGGTCAGCCAGGCATAGCCGACGGCGCCGGCCAGCCCGGCCAGCAGCGGCAACCGCCAGCCAATCCAGCGGCCCGGGAGAATATACTGCACGCCGCGCAGCAACAGCATGATAAGAGAAGCCGCGAGAGCGATATGCAGACCCGAGATAGCCATCAGATGGGAAGTGCCCGTGTTCTGCATCAGGACCTTTATCTCCGTCGGCAGAGACAGCCGCTCCCCCATTCCTAATCCCAACATCACCGCGCGCCAGGGATAAGTCTGCAGTCGCCGGGTCAGCGACGTCAGATAGCGGGCGCGCAGACTGCAGCGGGCATCCAGCGCGGAAGCGGCGACGATCCCTCCGCTCAGCGGTCGGTGCTGCGCCAGCGCATAGCGCTGGCTGTCGAAGCCCCCGTCATTGAGCTGCCCGTGCACCGGGCGCAGGCGCAGCGTCATCAGCCAGTGTTGACCCGCACAGGCTGGCGCAGGTGCAAGTTCCCCGTACAGCGTTACGCCTACCGGGGGAAACAGATAGCGGCCCCGCAGGCGCACCATTTGTCCACGGTGCAAGGTCTGGCCATCCGTCTCGCTAAGGATCACTTCCGCTTGCCGGATGGCGCCGGTAAGGTGCCGGGTCGGCCACAGCGCCTGATGCGCGCTCAATACTCCCCAGACCACCAGCAGAAGCGTCATCGCCACTCCGGCGACGGCCCTTCCATGCAGACGAATCAGCGCCAGCGTCAGTGCGCTCGCGCCCGCCAGACTGCACGGGCCCGGCAAAACGGGTAGCCAGAGAAGCGGCAGCATTGCAATGATGGCGCATCCGGCAAGCCATGGTAGACGCATAAACACCTCCCTGTGAGTGGGCAGTGTTACGCAAAGCGGTGCTGGCGTCCTGGAGGCGAATTCAGGCTTGCGCGGCGCATTCCAGACAATCGCCTCGCTTGCAGCCGGGCACGCTTTTTTTGTGAGGATGGCCGTAAATGGCGGGCACAAAAAAAGCACCCGAAGGTGCTTTCTTTATCGTCAGGCAGGCTGCACGTCGTGCAACTCACCCTTCATAAATATTGGCGCGGTCACGTAATTCTTTCCCGGGCTTAAAGTGCGGAACGTACTTACCTTCCAGTTCGACTTTATCACCAGTTTTCGGGTTACGTCCGGTGCGAGGTGCTCGATAGTGCAGAGAAAAGCTGCCGAAACCGCGGATTTCAATGCGCTCACCTTGAGCAAGCGTTGAGGCCATATGTTCCAGCATTTCTTTAACAGCATCTTCCACCGCTTTCGCCGGAATGTGAGATTGCTGGCTGGCAAGTCTTTCAATCAATTCTGACTTGGTCATTATTCCTCCGGTTTCCTTCAAGGCAAAAATTAGCTAACAGCTTAAACAAGGGCGGCCGTAGCCGCCCTTTGTGCTTGATTACAGGACGAATCCTGCAATCTGTCAAGTAAACTCGTCGCTATTCAGGTTGTTATTACCTGAATGACAAAGATTACTCGCCTTTCGCTGCTTTGAACGCTTCAGCCATAGCGTTGTTGGAGAAGTTCGCGTCTTCCTGCTTGTTCACGGTAGCGATAGCGTCTTTTTCTTCCGCTTCGTCTTTCGCACGTACAGACAGGCTCACTACGCGGTTCTTACGATCCACGCCGGTGAATTTCGCTTCAACTTCGTCGCCAACGCTCAGAACCAGAGTTGCGTCTTCAACGCGGTCACGGGATGCTTCAGAAGCACGCAGGTAACCTTCTACGCCGTCAGCCAGTTCTACGGTTGCGCCTTTAGCGTCAACTGCAGTCACTTTACCAACAACGATAGCGCCTTTCTTGTTCAGAGCAACGTAGTTGTTGAACGGATCTTCCGCGAGCTGTTTAACGCCCAGGGAGATACGCTCACGCTCTGCGTCAACCTGCAGAACAACTGCTGCGATTTCGTCGCCTTTTTTGTATTCACGAACTGCTTCTTCGCCTGCAACGTTCCAGGAGATGTCAGACAGGTGAACCAGGCCGTCGATGCCGCCGTCCAGGCCGATGAAGATACCGAAGTCAGTGATAGACTTGATTTTACCTTCAACACGGTCGCCCTTGTTGTGGGTTTCCGCGAACTGCTGCCATGGGTTAGATTTGCACTGCTTCAGACCCAGGGAGATACGACGACGCTCTTCGTCGATATCCAGAACCATTACTTCCACAACGTCGCCAACGTTAACAACTTTGGACGGGTGGATGTTTTTGTTGGTCCAATCCATTTCGGAAACGTGAACCAGGCCTTCAACGCCCTCTTCGATTTCAACGAAGCAGCCGTAGTCGGTCAGGTTGGTCACGCGACCAGTCAGTTTGGTACCTTCCGGATAACGTTTAGCGATAGCTACCCACGGATCTTCGCCCAGCTGTTTCAGGCCCAGGGATACACGGGTACGCTCGCGGTCGAACTTCAGCACTTTAACAGTGATTTCGTCGCCAACGTTTACGATTTCGCTCGGATGCTTAACGCGTTTCCAGGCCATATCGGTGATGTGCAGCAGGCCGTCAACGCCGCCCAGATCAACGAATGCACCGTAGTCAGTGAGGTTCTTAACGATACCTTTGACTTCCATGCCTTCCTGCAGGTTTTCCAGCAGCTGATCGCGCTCTGCGCTGTTTTCGGATTCGATAACGGCACGACGAGAAACAACAACGTTGTTACGCTTCTGGTCCAGCTTGATGACTTTGAACTCAAGCTCTTTGCCTTCCAGGTGCAGCGTGTCGCGCACCGGACGAACGTCTACCAGGGAACCCGGCAGGAACGCACGAATACCGTTCAGCTCAACAGTGAAGCCACCTTTAACTTTGCCGTTGATAACACCGGTAACAGTTTCAGCGTCTTCGTAAGCTTTTTCCAGCGTGATCCAAGCTTCGTGACGTTTAGCTTTCTCACGGGACAGCAGAGTTTCACCGAAGCCGTCTTCTACTGCATCCAGAGCAACGTCAACTTCGTCACCAACCTGGATTTCCAGCTCGCCCTGGGCGTTTTTGAACTGCTCAGCCGGGATGGCGGACTCAGATTTCAGACCGGCGTCAACCAGTACTACGTCTTTGTCGATAGCAACAACAACACCACGAACGATGGAACCCGGGCGGGTTTCGATTTCTTTTAAGGATTCTTCAAACAGTTGAGCAAAAGATTCAGTCATGTTTAATCTTCAGGTTAATATTAACGTCCACCTGGCTCCGTGCCGGATGGGGTTGTTTCACATACCCGCTGACCATCCATTGCCGCGGGGTACTGCTATAATTCGGAGGCTTCGGCGCGTTACCGGTTAAGGCCTACGCAACGGCCAATTTTTCGCGCGCATATTGTAGCGCTTTTTCAATCACTTGCTCAATGTTTAGTTCGGTTGAATCGAGAACTAATGCATCGGCAGCCGGGACAAGCGGCGCCACGGCGCGATTTCGGTCGCGATCGTCACGCTCTTTTATCTCGGACAAAAGACGTTCAAAGTTAACATCAAAGCCCTTTTCCTGCAACTGCCGCATGCGGCGATGCGCCCGCTCATCGGCCGAGGCATCGAGGAAAATTTTCACCGGCGCGTCCGGGAAAACTACCGTTCCCATATCGCGACCGTCGGCGATAAGCCCCGGCAGTTCGCGGAAGGCGCGCTGGCGGCGCAGCAGCGCTTCGCGAACGCGCGGAAAAGCCGCCACTTTCGAGGCCGCGTTCGCAACCTCCTGAGTGCGAATTTCGCTACTGACATCTTCCCCTTCCAGCACCACTTCCAGGTTGCCGTCAGTAGAAATAAAACGCACGTCAAGATGGGCAGCCAGGGGCACCAGCGCCTCTTCGGACTCCACGTCGACATGATGATGCAGCGCCGCCAGCGCCAGAACGCGGTAGATCGCGCCTGAATCTAACAGATGCCAGCCCAGCGCTTCCGCCATTGCCTTGCACAACGTACCTTTACCCGCACCGCCAGGCCCATCAATGGTGATTACCGGAATATTCGCCGTCATCTTTTTCTCCTTCAGCAAGGCGCATGGAATATAAACGCCGCGCATTATACGCATCAATACGCCGGAAAGTGAGCATTGCTTGTAAATTACGGACTACAGGAAATGAAAAGCAGAAGTTTTGCGCAATTATAGCGGGCTGACAGGATATCAGCCCGCGGGATGACAAAGTTTTACTCAGGCGAGGGTACTGATCCGCGCCAGCTGCTCAAAGTAGTCAGGGAACGTTTTGGCCGTACATTTGGGATCAAGGATGGTCACCGGCGTATCAGACAGCGCTACCAGCGAGAAGCACATCGCCATCCGGTGGTCGTTATAGGTGCCGATTTCTGCGTACTTCAACTTTGCCGGCGGGGTGATGCGGATATAATCTTCCCCCTCTTCCACCTCGGCGCCCACTTTACGCAGCTCGGTCGCCATGGCGAACAGACGGTCCGTCTCCTTGACCCGCCAGTTGTAGATATTGCGCAGGGTAGTGGTCCCTTGCGCGAACAGCGCGGCGGTGGCGATGGTCATCGCGGCGTCCGGGATATGGTTCATATCCATATCGACCGCCTTGAGCTCGCCGTGGGTGCAGGCGATGAAATCGTCGCCCCAGGTGACGGTGGCGCCCATTTTCTCCAGTACGTCGGCGAAACGAATGTCGCCCTGTACGCTGTTGCGGCCGATACCGGTGACTTTTACCGTGCCGCCCTTAATGGCGCCAGCGGCGAGGAAATACGAGGCCGAGGAAGCATCGCCTTCCACCAGGTAATCTCCCGGCGATTGATACTGCTGCTTGCCGCGCACCACAAATCGCTGATAAGACTGATTGTCCACCTCAACGCCGAAGGTTTTCATCAGGTGCAGCGTAATGTCGATATAGGGTTTCGACACCAGATCGCCCTTAATGACGATGACGGTATCCTGCGGCGCCAGCGGCGCGGTCATCAGCAGCGCGGTCAGGAACTGGCTGGAGACGCTGCCGTCAACCTCGACGTTGCCGCCCTGAAAACCGCCGCGCAGGCGCAGCGGTGGATAATTTTCCTGCTCCAGATAGTCGATCTGAGCGCCGCCCTGACGCAGGGCATCCACCAGATGGCCGATCGGACGCTCTTTCATCCGCGGTTCGCCGGTCAGCACGATATCGTTGCTGCCAAGGCACAGAGCCGCCGCCAGCGGACGCATCGCGGTACCGGCGTTGCCAAGGAACAGCTCCAGCGCCGCGGCAGAGCGCAACGGGCCGCCGTTGCCGGTCACTTCGCAGCGGGTGCGGTCGGCAGACAGGGTATATTGAACCCCCAGCGCACTCAGGGCATTCAGCATATGGCGCACATCGTCGCTGTCCAGCAGGTTGGTCAGCACCGTCGTGCCGCGGGCCAGGGCAGCCAGCAGCAGCGCGCGGTTGGAGACGCTTTTCGAACCTGGCAGGTTCACGGTGCCCTCTACGCGTGCGATGGGTTGTAACGTCAGGGATTCCATCAAACTTCACTCTCAAACAAACAGAATAAAAACCCCGCAGACAGGCCGCGGGGAGGAAGAAAGAAACAGGCGATTAACCGTGGCGGCGTTCGAAGTCCAGCATAAAGTCGGTTAACGCCTTCACGCCGTCCAGCGGCATGGCGTTGTAGATGGAAGCACGCATGCCGCCCACCACCCGGTGGCCCTTCAGCGCGTGCAGCCCGGCAGCAAACGACTCTTCGAGGAACAGTTTGTCCAGGGCGCTGTCCGCCAGCTGGAACGGTACGTTCATACGCGAACGGTTGGCCTGCGCCACATCGTTACGATAGAAGCCGCTGTTATCGATCACGCCGTAGAGCAGTTCGGCTTTCTGCTGGTTGATTTTATCCATCGCGGCAACCCCGCCCTGCTGTTTCAGCCACTTAAACACCAGTCCAGCCAGATACCATGCGAACGTCGGCGGTGTGTTAAACATCGAGTCATTCTCGCTTAACACGGTGTAGTCAAGAATTGATGGGCAGGCCACGCTGGCTTTGCCCAGCAGATCTTCACGCACGATGACCAGCGTCAGCCCAGCCGGACCGATATTCTTCTGCGCGCCGGCGTAGATTACGCCGAAGCGGTTGACGTCAATTTCGCGGGAAAGAATGGTGGAGGAGAAATCGGCGGTCACGATGACGTCGTCGCCGAAGTTCGGCGTCTCATCAATCGCGATACCATCAATGGTTTCGTTCGGGCAGTAGTGCAGATAGGCCGCTCCCGGGGTCAGCTGCCACTCGCTCATCGGCTTCACAGCGCGCTCGCCGTCGACGGTGATTTTCGCGTCGATAACGTTCGGCGTGCAGTATTTCTTCGCCTCTTTGACCGCGCTGGCCGCCCAGTAGCCGGCGTCCACATAGTCAGCGACCTTTTTATCGCCGAGGATGTTCAGCGGGATCCCGGCGAACTGGCCGCGGCCGCCGCCGTGGCAGAATAAAACTTTATAGTTGGAAGGGATGTTCAGCAGAGCGCGGAAGTCCTGTTCTGCCTCTTCTGCCACTTGGATAAACTCCTTACCACGGTGACTGATCTCCATGACCGACGTCCCCAGACCGTGCCAGTCGCACAGTTCCTGCTGCGCCAGTTTGAGTACTTCCGCCGGCAGCATTGCCGGGCCCGAACTGAAGTTATAGACCTGAGCCATTTCCCCTCACCACGTTGCTATGTTGTTTTGCCCGCGAACCGCCGCGGGCATAAGTTATTCCTGTGGCTATCGGTTTTATCATTCAGTGACACGGTCCGCAATGGCTAAAACTCGCCGACGGTAAAACGCGGCCGCCGTCACACAACAGAATCTATCGGCTTGACGTAATAAAACCGACATATTTGCTGTCAGGTAAGCCGTTTCGCCCGGCTGGCCTTCGACCATTCTGCATTTGCGCAGCGCGGACATATTCGTTTTTCTCCCGCCTGCATCGCCATTACGATGCTGCAGCGCACGCAGGCATAGATCCCCTCTTGCGGAATGGTGGTATAGCGTGTGGTACAATGCGCTGGAAGGATCGATAATCCGGCCCTCACCTCTTCATCGGGATAATAAAACACGCTGATCTGCCCGTTGGTTTCGAGGATTGCCAGCCGGACCTGGCCAAGCTGCTCGACGCTGTTGACCCGCAGCTCCATAAAAAATTCGAATTCGGTCATGTTTTCCGCATGCAGCTTCTCCCAGGCCAACTGCCCCTCTTCCACCACTACGATAGGTTTCCCCTCCAGTAGATCCTCCAGCTTTTCGCTATGCCCCATCAGCCACATAATGCCGCGATACAGTAGCGCCAGCGTAACGAAGACCACCAGCACCGGCAGCAGCGGCACATCGTCATAAAACGCCACGTCACCCGCCGCCGAGCCGAGGGTCAAAATAATCAGCACCTCGAACAGCGACATCTGCCGCACGCCGCGCCGTCCGGTAATCTTGAGGAAAATAAAGACCAGAACGAAGGTATAGAGGCTGCGCAACGCCACCTCCGCCAGGAATTCCACCGGTACTTTATCGAGCGCCATCCGCTGCCAGTCAAAGGCTTTCATTTTCCATCTCCCTGTGTATTAAAGATGCCTCTAAGCATAGCCAGATGATGGAGATAGCACCTGTCAGATAAAAGCCGTATCATTGCGCGCTTTCCGTACGACAAAAGTGATCGCCATGACCCAAACGTTTATTCCCGGCAAAGATGCCGCCCTGGAAGATTCCATCGCTCGCTTCCAGCAGAAATTGCTCGACCTCGGATTTGATATCGAAGAGGCCTCGTGGCTGAACCCGGTGCCGCACGTGTGGTCCGTTCACATTCGCGATAAAGCGTGCGCGCTGTGCTTTACCAATGGTAAAGGCGCCACCAAAAAGGCAGCCCTGGCCTCCGCGCTGGGCGAATATTTCGAACGTCTGTCCACTAACTATTTCTTCGCCGACTTCTGGTTAGGCGACACAATCGCTAACGGCCCGTTTGTTCACTACCCGAACGAAAAGTGGTTCCCGCTGACTGAGGATGATGAAGTCCCGGAAGGTCTGCTGGATGCCCGCCTGCGCGCGTTCTACGATCCTGACGATCAGTTAACGGCCAGTATGCTGGTGGATCTGCAGTCGGGTAACGATGAGCGCGGCGTGTGCGGTCTGCCTTTTACCCGCCAGTCCGACGGCGAAACCGTCTATATTCCGATGAATATTGTCGGCAACCTGTACGTCTCCAACGGCATGTCCGCCGGTAACACCCGCAACGAAGCGCGGGTACAAGGTCTGTCAGAGGTCTTTGAACGTCACATTAAAAACCGCATCATCGCTGAAAGCATCAGCCTGCCGGAGATCCCGGCGGAAGTCATGGCGCGCTATCCGGGCGTCGTGGAGTCGATCGCCAAACTGGAAGCTGAAGGTTTCCCGATCTTTGCCTATGATGGCTCGCTGGGCGGCAAATATCCGGTTATCTGCGTCGTGCTGTTTAACCCGGCTAACGGCACCTGCTTCGCCTCCTTCGGCGCCCACCCGGACTTTGGCGTGGCGCTGGAGCGAACCGTCACCGAACTGCTGCAGGGCCGCAGCCTGAAAGACCTCGACGTCTTCACGCCGCCAACCTTCGATGACGAAGAGGTCGCCGAGCACGCGAACCTCGAAACCCACTTTATCGACTCCAGCGGCCTGATCTCCTGGGATATGTTCAAGCAGGACGCCGACTATCCATTCGTTGACTGGAGCTTCTCTGGTACTACCGAAGAAGAGTTCGCCACCCTGATGGCCATCTTCAAGGCCGAAGATAAAGAAGTGTACATCGCCGACTACGAGCACCTGAGCGTTTACGCCTGCCGTATCATCGTCCCGGGGATGTCGGACATATACCCGGCGGAAGACCTGTGGCTGGCGAACAACAGCATGGGCGCTCATCTGCGGGACACCATTCTGTCCCTGCCGGGCAGCGAGTGGGATAAAGAAGATTACCTGGCGCTGATCGAGCAGATGGACGATGAAGGTCTGGATGATTTCACCCGCGTTCGCGAACTGCTGGGGCTCGCCACCGGAAAAGACAACGGCTGGTATACCCTGCGCGTCGGCGAGCTGAAAGCGATGCTGGCCCTGGCCGGCGGCGATCTGGAACAGGCGCTGATCTGGACCGAGTGGACCATGGAATTTAATGCTTCGGTCTTCAGCGCGGAGCGCGCGAACTACTATCGCTGTCTGCAAACCCTGCTGCTGCTGAGCCAGGAAGAAGAGCGTCAGCCGCTGCAGTACCTGAACGCCTTCATCCGTATGTACGGCGCCGACGCGGTCGAAGCCGCCAGCGCGGCGCTGAGCGGGGAAGCGCCGTTCTATGGTCTCCAGGCGGTCGATAGCGATCTGCAGGCCTTCCCGGCCCATCAGTCGCTGCTGAAAGCCTATGAAAAACTGCAGCGGGCGAAAGCGGCGTTTTGGGCAAAATAAGCCCAGCTTGCGCCATCGTTAATGCTTACAACGGAGCCCTCAGCGGCTCCGTTATTTAACCCTGAGAAAGCGCCTCCTATAATTTGTAGTTGTAAAGTTAATTAATGTTAAATAACGCCATTTCATCATTTATCAATTGTTAAATTTAATAAAAATACTCCATTTTAATTAACTCAAAAATGGGGGTAAAAAAGAAAAAATTCAACATTATTTATAAAATTTAAAAATTATTTTCTCTATACATTTCATGCAGTTATATATAATTTCAATAAAAACCACACACTAAAAAGGCATATAGTTCCGGTGAGATATGATCTATATCAATTTCCATTCTATAATGCTTTGTTAGTATCTCACCGCCAACTTATATAAAGAGAGAGTTAGTGTGAAAGCTGACAACCCTTTTGATCTTTTGCTCCCTGCCGCGATGGCGAAAGTCGCCGAAGAAGCAGGTGTCTATAAAGCAACGAAGCATCCGATGAAGACGTTTTATCTGGCGATCACCGCTGGCGTTTTCATCTCCATCGCTTTCGTATTCTATATCACCGCGACCACCGGCACTGCCGCGATGCCTTATGGGATTGCCAAACTTATCGGTGGGATCTGTTTTTCTCTGGGTCTGATTCTGTGCGTTATCTGCGGCGCTGACCTCTTTACCTCTACGGTACTGATCGTGGTGGCCAAAGCCAGCGGTCGAATTACCTGGGGGCAACTGGCAAAAAACTGGCTCAACGTCTATTTTGGTAACCTGGTGGGCGCGCTGCTGTTTGTGCTGCTGATGTGGTTATCAGGCGAATATATGACTGCCAACGGCGGCTGGGGGCTAAACGTTCTGCAGACCGCCGACCACAAAATGCACCATACTTTTGTGGAGGCCGTGAGCCTGGGTATCCTCGCTAACCTGATGGTTTGTCTCGCCGTATGGATGAGCTATTCCGGTCGTAGCCTGATGGATAAAGCGATGATCATGGTCCTGCCGGTAGCGATGTTCGTTGCCAGCGGCTTTGAGCACAGCATCGCCAACATGTTTATGATCCCGATGGGTATCGTAATCCGCAACTTTGCAAGCCCGGAATTCTGGACCGCCATCGGTTCGACTCCGGAAAGTTTCTCTCACTTGACCGTTATGAACTTCATCACTGATAACCTGATTCCGGTAACTATCGGGAACATTATCGGCGGGGGTCTGCTGGTCGGGTTGACATACTGGGTCATTTACCTGCGTGGCAACGACCATCACTAAGGGTTGTTTCAGGCAGTAAATAAAAAATCCACTTAAGAAGGTAGGTGTTACATGTCCGAGCTTAATGAAAAGTTAGCCACAGCCTGGGAAGGTTTTGCGAAAGGTGACTGGCAGAATGAAGTCAACGTCCGTGACTTTATTCAGAAAAACTACACCCCATATGAAGGCGACGAATCCTTCCTGGCTGGCGCGACTGAAGCGACCACCAAGCTGTGGGACACCGTAATGGAAGGTGTAAAACAGGAAAACCGCACTCACGCGCCTGTTGATTTTGACACTGCCCTGGCTTCCACCATCACCTCTCACGACGCGGGCTATATCGAGAAAGGTCTGGAAAAAATCGTTGGTCTGCAGACCGAAGCGCCGCTGAAACGTGCGATCATCCCGTTCGGTGGTATCAAAATGGTTGAAGGTTCCTGCAAAGCGTATAATCGCGAGCTGGACCCGATGCTGAAAAAAATCTTCACAGAGTACCGTAAAACTCACAACCAGGGCGTTTTCGACGTCTATACCCCGGACATCCTGCGCTGCCGTAAATCCGGCGTGCTGACGGGTCTGCCGGATGCTTACGGTCGTGGTCGTATCATCGGTGACTACCGTCGCGTTGCGCTGTACGGTATCGACTTCCTGATGAAAGACAAATTCGCCCAGTTCAACTCTCTGCAAGCGAAACTGGAAAGCGGCGAAGACCTGGAAGCGACCATCCGTCTGCGTGAAGAAATCGCTGAACAACACCGCGCACTGGGCCAGATCAAAGAGATGGCGGCTAAATATGGCTATGACATCTCCGGTCCGGCGACCACCGCTCAGGAAGCGATTCAGTGGACCTACTTCGGTTACCTGGCTGCCGTGAAATCTCAGAACGGCGCGGCAATGTCCTTCGGTCGTACCTCCAGCTTCCTGGATATCTACATCGAGCGTGACCTGCAGGCGGGTAAAATCACCGAGCAAGACGCGCAGGAAATGGTTGACCACCTGGTCATGAAACTGCGTATGGTTCGCTTCCTGCGTACCCCGGAATATGATGAACTGTTCTCCGGCGACCCGATTTGGGCAACGGAATCCATCGGCGGTATGGGCGTTGACGGCCGTACTCTGGTGACCAAAAACAGCTTCCGCTTCCTGAACACCCTGTACACCATGGGGCCGTCTCCGGAGCCGAACATTACTATCCTGTGGTCTGAAAAACTGCCGCTGAGCTTCAAGAAATTCGCCGCTAAAGTGTCCATCGATACCTCTTCTCTGCAGTATGAGAACGATGACCTGATGCGTCCGGACTTCAACAACGACGACTACGCTATCGCATGCTGCGTAAGCCCGATGGTTGTTGGTAAGCAAATGCAGTTCTTCGGCGCTCGCGCTAACCTCGCGAAAACCATGCTGTACGCTATCAACGGCGGCGTGGATGAAAAACTGAAAATGCAGGTTGGTCCGAAATCTGAACCGATCAAAGGCGACGTCCTGAACTTCGACGAAGTAATGGATCGCATGGATCACTTCATGGACTGGCTGGCTAAACAGTACGTCACCGCGCTGAACATCATCCACTACATGCACGACAAGTACAGCTACGAAGCCTCTCTGATGGCGCTGCACGACCGTGACGTTATCCGCACCATGGCGTGTGGTATCGCTGGTCTGTCCGTTGCTGCTGACTCCCTGTCTGCTATCAAATATGCGAAAGTTAAACCGATTCGTGACGAAGACGGTCTGGCTGTTGACTTCGAAATCGAAGGCGAATACCCGCAGTTTGGTAACAACGACCCTCGCGTCGATGACATGGCCGTTGACCTGGTTGAACGTTTCATGAAGAAAATTCAGAAACTGCACACCTACCGCAACGCTATCCCGACTCAGTCTGTTCTGACCATCACCTCTAACGTGGTGTACGGTAAGAAAACCGGTAACACCCCAGACGGTCGTCGCGCTGGCGCGCCGTTCGGTCCAGGTGCTAACCCGATGCACGGCCGTGACCAGAAAGGCGCAGTAGCCTCTCTGACCTCCGTCGCTAAACTGCCGTTTGCTTACGCGAAAGATGGCATCTCTTATACCTTCTCTATCGTGCCGAACGCGCTGGGTAAAGACGACGAAGTTCGTAAGACCAACCTGGCGGGTCTGATGGATGGTTACTTCCATCACGAAGCGTCCATCGAAGGTGGTCAGCACCTGAACGTGAACGTCATGAACCGCGAAATGCTGCTCGACGCGATGGAAAACCCGGAAAAATATCCGCAACTGACCATCCGCGTATCTGGCTACGCCGTACGTTTTAACTCCCTGACCAAAGAACAGCAGCAGGATGTTATTACCCGTACCTTCACTCAGACCATGTAATTCCCTGTCTGACTGAAAAGGCGTACAATAAAGGCCCCACATCAATGGGGCCTTTTTAACAAGCATTCCCCGCCCCAGCCTGCTTTGCCAGTTATCTATACTTTGGGTACCTGTCAAAACAGACTCGACGCAGCCGCTGAGCTGCGCACCAACACGGCCCCGGATGGGCCACATCTGGAGAAAACACCGCAATGTCAGTTATTGGTCGCATTCACTCCTTTGAATCCTGTGGCACCGTTGATGGCCCGGGCATCCGCTTTATTACCTTTTTCCAGGGCTGCCTGATGCGCTGCCTGTACTGCCATAACCGTGACACCTGGGATACCCACGACGGCAAAGAAATCACCGTTGAAGAATTAATGAAAGAGGTGGTGACCTATCGTCACTTTATGAATGCTTCCGGCGGCGGCGTCACCGCCTCGGGCGGTGAGGCGATCCTGCAGGCGGAGTTTGTTCGCGACTGGTTCCGCGCGTGTAAGAAAGAAGGCATCCACACCTGCCTGGATACCAACGGCTTCGTACGTCGCTACGATCCGGTTATCGACGAGCTGCTGGAGGTAACAGACCTGGTGATGCTGGATCTCAAGCAGATGAACGATGAGATTCACCAGAACCTGGTGGGCGTCTCTAACCATCGTACGCTGGAATTCGCCCAGTATCTGGCGAAGAAGAATATCAATGTCTGGATCCGCTACGTGGTGGTTCCCGGCTGGTCAGACGATGATGATTCCGCGCACCGCCTGGGCGAATTTACCCGCGATATGGGCAATGTCGAAAAAATCGAGCTGCTGCCCTACCATGAGCTGGGTAAACACAAATGGGTAGCGATGGGCGAAGAGTACAAGCTGGACGGCGTCCATCCGCCGAAGAAAGAGACCATGGAGCGGGTAAAAGGCATCCTTGAGCAGTATGGTCACAAAGTAATGTACTAATCCCGCCCGGGCCGGTGATGCGCTTATGCCGGCCTGCAACGGCGTGGGAAGCTGTGTCCGCCCCGCCGTTTCATTCTCATGAAAAACGACTTGTCCTCTCTGCGGCAGTAAGCCTATGCGATTGCAGCAGATGACGCGCAGCATGCGCTGCGCGTTGCAGGGTCAGGCGTGCGCCACCGGCGTCGGATGATGCCCGGCTTTGCGCAGCAGGGTCAGCAGATAGATAAACGACACGCTGGCGATCATGATAAACAGCAGGTTGTCTGAGAAGTTCTGCATCAGCATCGCCGTCAGGGTCGGGCCCAGCAGGCTGCCGATGGTATAGCTCATCAGCAGCGCCTGATTCATCGCCACCAGCTGATGGTGCTCCACTTTTTCACAGGCCCAGGCCATCGCCACCGGATACAGCGTGAAACCAGATGCCCCAAGCACAAACAGCGCCGGGGCCATTGCCGCCTGACTAAGCATCGCCAGACATCCCAGAATGACCACAAAGACCTGTACCCGCAGCACCAGCAGGCGACCGTAGCGGTCTGCCAGGCGCCCTACCGGCCACTGGCCGAGGATCCCCGCACTCACCATCACCGCCATCCAGAAGCCGATGCCGGAGTCGCTGACGCCCTGATGGTTCAGCCACAGCGGCATCAGGCCATACAGCGAGCCGAGGACAATCCCCGAAATAATACAGCCATTGACCCCGTGGCGCGCCTGGCGCAGCTTCAGCATCGGCCAGATACGTACCGTTTCATGCGGCTCTTCTGCCTGCCCCATAATGCGGGTAAACAGCAACGGCAGGATCGCCGCCAGCGCCAGGCCGGTCACCCACGGCAGGACGCTCATTAAATCGGTGGGTAATTTACTGACCATCAGCTGGCCCAGTACGGTACCGACGTAATAGACCATCATGTACGCCGCCAGCAGACGACCGCGACTGCGGGAAGTGCCGCTGCAAACCAGCGCGCTTTCCACCACCACCCAGATCATCGCGCAACCTATGCCGGCGATAAAACGCCAGCTCAGCCATGTCCAGAAGCCAACGGTGATCCCCAGCCCTACGCAGCCGACGGCGAAAATTAACGATGCGAGATAATAGCTACGGTTAAACCCCAGGCGCTTGATCACCCAGCCGGCCAGCAACGTACCGGCCAGGTTGCCGGTAAAATAGGATGACCCCACCATGCCGACCTGCCAGGTTGGCATGTTTTCATGGGCGAGCCAGAGCGGGACGAGCGTATTCAGCACCGCTATCGCCAGGGTCAATAAAAGCAGGCCACAGAGCAGCATTTGCACTGGCCGGGTGTAGATGGTCATGGGTAAAAACCGTGAGGAATGTTCAGATCGCGAGCGCATCATGCCACTGCTAAAAACATTGTCAATCCACCTGAAATCAGGCGTGACGCGGTTTTGTCGGCTACGATAGAAGTTTTTTATCCAGAGGATGGAAAAAGGTGAGACAACAGATAATACGCTATTGTTTTTGCTGGTTTATTAATAAATGCCGAAGTTAATTTCAGTTGAAAAATTTCATCTATCGACAGCACGTTTTCATCATGCCGGTGGTTAGGCACCGGCATGATGGAGGTAGTTAACTGGCGACAGCCATCCCAACGGTCATATGCAGGCCATAGAATATGCCGCGGCCGATCATCTCTCCCGCCAGTATCAGAACAAAGGCCAGGCCGAGCAGCGAGACCGCCGGTTTGCGGCCGCGAATCTGCGGCACGCACCAGCAGGCCAGGGCCAGGGCCAGCAGCACCACGCGCCAGGCCATAAGCAACCCGTAATCCGGCACCAGGGCGGAGGCCTGCTGAACTGAGCTGCGGATGGTGGCAAGTTCACTTCCCTGCATCACGACCACCATAATACTGACCAGCAGCGCCAGCAAACTAACCACCGGCAGCAGGCGCAGCGCCCAACCATCGACGCCTGCGACGCGCAGCAGCAGGTAGCCCAGCAGTGGACCGCCGATAAACAGCGTCAGGAAGAAGCTCAGCGGCGTCCAAACGGTGTACCAGGTCGGCACCGTGTCGATGGTGTTGTATACCCGCACCATCATCCACACGAAAATCACGCCCAGCACCATGGTCACCACCAGCCACAGGCTCCGCAGGCCGGCAGGCAGCTTTTTGCACACGGCCAGCAGCCAGCCAATTCCGCCGACGGCGAAGAAGATCGCCCCGCTGGCTATTTCATTACTCAGCGACGAGGCTCCCACGCGATTCAGCGAATTAAAGGCCCGCAGCGGCGAGCCAAGGTGCATCGTCGAGGCAATAAACCCGATCCCCATCAATACCCACAGTCCGAGCATGCTGCCCACCACGCGCTGCTCCTGCTCACGGGAAAGCTTGCCTGTCATCAGCGCCAGCGCCAGAACAATAAAGCCGCCTACGACGCACTGGCCGAATACCGTAAAGACCATCAGCGGCCATTCATGCCATCCGTTTCCCATCTCAC